>Ga0247770_1000104_pt1 | contig 73242 bp, 63 predicted proteins | sample UWRJL136409B6_FD_179943 | JGI IMG/M metagenome (GOLD analysis project Ga0247770, IMG submission 179943) | Plant litter microbial communities from Arlington Agricultural Research Station in Wisconsin, United States - UWRJ-L136-409B-6 | ecosystem: Environmental > Terrestrial > Plant litter >...
TTACTCTTCCTCATATATGGTTGCTGCGCTACGTGCTTCATATCCCCCTACACTCGCTCATGAACGCATGAATGCTTGTGACGTAGACGGGGAATTTTGTACTGGGAGGATTGGTGTTTATGGCAGAGGCGAAAAGGGGCTGGGGGAGGGGTGGGGGGGTTCGGTGTTTTGCTGTATTTTACGAAAGAGACTTTTAGTCGATGACCTTATACGAGAATGACATTTATTTAACACTGAGACCTAAGGATCTTTCTCTCGGGAGCTGTGTCTCCATTGTGTGAGACATACACGAAACGAACAAACGTGTCTGGGAATCAATGTACGGTGCACTGCCTGAATCTATCTATTTCAACGAGGCGAGCAGCAATCTCTACTCCTATCCAATAATACCCCCCATCCAAGTCCTGCTCAGTATTACCACTCCAGACCAGTACACTAATTTGCGAGGTGTTTGTTCGGCAACTTCGCAAGCCCCTCGGCACCACCGAGATCCTTCTCGAAATCCGGCCTAGGAAGCTCAATGGCCTCGGTGACTCGACCGTATGTTATACCTCCCAACCTGCCCATCGGACGAAGAACCTACAATATCGTTAGCTGACTGCACCACTCATCACAATGATCATGGGAAGCCTACCTTGGGATCAATGAGATTCCTCTCCTCGTTAATCGAATCCTCCCTAGCCCAAAACCGCGTCCCCTCAATAATAACCATCGTCCCCGACTTCTTCCCCGGCGTGGCCTTGCTATCGAACTCGCGGAAGCTCTCCAGCTTCCCCTCAATACTGAACACCGCCTCGCCCACACGCGCTACGCGCGGCACCGTCTCGCAGTCATACAGGGGCGTCAGCCCGCTGACATCCCACTCTGACGAGCCATACGGCGCATTGATGCTCGTGCTGTTGGCGGCCTCGATGAAGTCCTCGCCGATGATGTTGATGACGCACTCGCGGGTCGAGAGTAGGTTGCGCACGCTGTCCTTGGCGCGGGTGGCGTCAGCGGGGCCGGTGAAGCCGATTACGAAAAGGGGCGGGTCATGCCCGATCATCTGGAAGTAGCTGAAGGGGGCGAGGTTGGTGGTTGTCCCGTCCTCGGAGCGGGTCGAGAGGAAGGCCATCGGCCGGGGGATCACGGCCGAGATGAGGAGCTTGTAGTTGGAGGAGCTGAGGCGGCCATCGGCGTGCGGGTCAATGGAGATGTGAGCGGGGGCCGAGGACGGCGCGAGCTGGTTGGCTCCGCCGCCGAAGGTCCAGGACGGCGAGGGCGTTTGGGTGTACCGGAAGCTGGAAGTGGTGTCAAATGGGGGGCGGGAGGCTTCTGTTTTCTTGAAGTCCGGGTGCGGGTTGCGCTTCAGCTCGGCTTCGAAGTTGGCGGAGCGTTCTGCCGCCATTTTGGGGTTGCTGTGGGTGGTGATGCTACGGGGTTTGCTGGGGCTAACTGTCTGGGAGGATGTGGAATATGTTTCTCTGGTTGCTGTGATCGCGATAGGGGAGCGTGGGAGCTGCCATGGTGGAGAAAATCGTGACTTATAAGCCGGCCGGCTTGCATGAGTAGGATGGAGTTGTCGCGAAAGGAGGGGCAAGTGGAGGGGAGCTCGCTTGCCGTCGGGTAAGGGACAGCGGAACAAAGGACGGTTCGGCATCTCGCGCCTGGGCTGCGGCTCGATTCCCGTGGGTTTTCCCATGAACTGGGGCCTTCGGCGATTAGGAGTCAGAAATCAAGCTCAACTCCGCGATGCACAGCGATGCACGGCGTAGCAGGCAGCTTCCCACGTCCGGGGAGCTTAGCCAGGCAGGTACATTCCGTGACTGCCGACTTGCCAATCGATGATGCAACAGGGCACAGTTGCGACCGAGAGCCGCTCCCGGTATGCACGTAATTCGGCTAGTGGAGGTGCGCCTGACTAATCCCGTCCTAGTTCCCCAGCAGATCTTGTCAAGATTGACGGAAGCCTGGGAAGTGTTGTTATTCCCGATCTTGTCTTCGGCGATCGCGACCCTAACCCTAGGGATCCGTGATGTCCTCAACTCTCTAGACTTGCTCGAGGATGGGTCGAAGGAGCACACTAAAGCAGTCATTTTCTGCCTAGACTTCATGCGCTCTAGCTGACCTTTTTTTTCAGCCACAGAAAATGGATGCTTTTTCATGCGACAGCTCGTCGTGCCCGTCACCGCGCACCGAACCCTGTCTTCAGTCCTTTCGCCCCTAGGCCCCTGAGCCCCTGAAAATCTTCCACCATGGCAGCAAACCCTACTTTCCTAACACTCTTTGAGCACGCTGCCAAGCACCTAAGCGGCTATGATATCATCTACACAAACGGCCAAGAACACGGACTCGAAACCCCCTATGGCCTCCAGCTTACAATCCGCCACGATGATTCCGTCTCCCTCCGCCGGACCAACACCAGTAGCACACCGAACAACCCCAGCCCCAACCCCAGCTACCTCTACCGCATCTTTCCCGATTACATGGCCTCTTTCGCATGGTACGACACCTCCTGGCCAGGCAACCCGCCCGGGAAATACCACGTCGACCAAGACGTCCTAGAGGCCCGCTAGCCCGACTGGAACACCTCGTACGAAGCCTGGGTCACCCGGTACGAGACCCAGTTCCAAGCACAGGAGCTACATCTCGGGGCTAATGTTGAGTTGTTCCCGGATAAGATGGGGTGAGTGCTCTGGGACTAGGAGGGGTTTCTCCTGTGCTCTTGGCTTGTTCTCGGAGCGGATGTGGAGGCTGTTAGGCACGAGGGTGATCGGAGAGGGGAGTACCTGCTCAAAGGGGATGATGTGGACTTGACTGTGGCTGGGTTTCTAAGAGGTTTAGTTGGCTCGTTTGGTGGTCTCTAGGAGATTGGGAGAGCCTGCGCTTGAATCTGAAGGTAAGGCAGGTAGAAGCTGAGCTGCGACTCTCCTGTTGTGATGTCATGATGTCACATCGCTGGGGTTGCCGTCAGTTATGTCATTCAAGTTTACAGCCTGCCTTTTCTATCGGAATGTTTGGAGCTGGATGAAACAAGACCAGACACGTATGTTGGAATCTGTCTAGAAAATCAAATAATGGTGGAATTACAGAGTCTCGACCCCAAATACTAAAGAATTGAACATGAAACGAACATCAGCCAGGAAAGAACTGGTATAAAATCAGCCGATGTTCTAGAAGTGACATTGCTCCGGTGCAACCAGACCAAAACAGTCTGCCTAGCAGTCCGCGGCACATGATTTGAATTATGAGGCAAGGACTCGCCATGCAATGTGGAATCATGGAAAACTCTATGAATATCTCGTTCAGGACGGTTCAGGACTGCAATGAAGCCGAGTAGCGAAAGGCTTGTGTAGGAAGTGACGAAAAGAGGTAAACCTTCCGGGGTCCTCAAAGACTTCCATGTCGGTGAGCGGGGCTTCTTCTGCGTTGGGTTTCTCTTGCTATGGGAGAGACCATGACAAATTCCGATAGAAAAATGCACGCTTTGAATGTTCAACTCGGTTACCGTTATAGTCAAATCATGATCCTTCCTGTTCTCACCCATGACCACTAAAAGATGGGTCTCGGTACAGCCAGCCGCCGGAAACGCGTTCCGGATATACTCGACCCCATCTCATATCAACGGGAAACCAATTTATGCCAAATCTCGAGCCGGCTCGTCTGGATGAAGTGCAAGTCTTGTCATTGATTCCTGGTTACCCCAACCGCAGAAACTCGCCATTGGCTGGCGTGTTGGCCTGACAGCGGGATGAGATCGATCTATAAAGAGCTTCCCCACAGGGAATCTCTTGCAAAGTTGGGTTTCCATCTCAACCTATCGTCGTTGTGACTCTTCTTCCCACCCAGGCTCCAGAGAAGAGATAACAGGGGGTCACAATGAGACACATAACGAAATCGCTCGCAGGGCTGCTGCTTGCGTCTTCCCTTCCCGGCCCTGGATTCCTGGCTGCAGGAAAGCACATCATGATTCCCGCCACAAGCTTCGATTCGCAAGCCAACTTTGACACGGACTGGGACTACCAATATCCTTGGGGACCGGACCACAATGGAGCTGCACGCATGGCGAAGGGCCAAGTCACCCTCTCCGGTGGGACGCTGACGATCACGGCCAAGAAGGTAAACGGGGAGAAAGCGGCATCCCATGGTGGGAAGCAGATCGCCATCAAATATCTCTCCGGCGCCGTACACGCCAAAGAGAATTTCAACGTGGCACGGGGAGGCGGTTACGACTTTTCTGGCGAGTTCCGCGCAACGACTGGGCGTGGCACCTGGCCTGCCTTCTGGTTGACAGCCGTCAAAGGATGGCCTCCTGAGATCGACATGGCCGAGTGGAAAGGGTCCGGGAAAGTCTCGTTCAACACCTTCAACACTTCGTCCCAGGTCCGCGCGCGCGACATAAACTATCCAAACCCCGGGGATTTCCACAAATTCCGATGCGAGGTCCGAGACAAGAACGGAAAGGACGTCGAGATCAAGTTCTTCATGGATGGAAAGTTGATCGAAACACAGTACGGAAGGGGATATGTTGGACAACCAATGTACCTGTGAGTGCTAATAGACTCCTGTTGGACGGAGAAGGAATTGCTAATACGGGCGGAAAAGGATTATCAACCTCCAAATGGAGGGAAGTTCGGGTTCCCCTGGTCCAAACGAGAGTAAGAGATTCCAAGCTCTGGTGCCGATGTTGCCACACTCACTGACCTCTTCTCTAAAAGACACACTGTATCAGGCTCGTAAAGTTGAGGTATGGAGTTATAATTCGTGATCCTGTTTGTATGGGCAGTCCCATTAGGCACCTGTTTCGATTCTTCGTGAAGCTCGGTGGTGAACAGTCAGTCGTGGCAAACACAGGGACTGTTTGTGAGCAACAAACGAAGCACTGGAATGATGATGCCGGAGGAATGTCCTAAATAGGCAGCATTTTTCTCCCTTTCTTGGCCGAATACGTATCATGAGCTGCGAGACTGCGGCGCTGCCTGGCGAGGCGTTGTGGCTTGCCACGTCTACCGTCGCCGAATGGATCGCAGAGAGTGCAAATTTCCTGCGAGGCTCGCAGCTGGCAGTGGATGTCCAATGGCCGCGCTCTGCCGAGATGTCCGCGACGGTGTCTGAGACGGGGAGGAGATTCGTCTCGTGGCAGATCGTGGTCGACAGCATCGGGAAGCACTGTGATTAGGTAACTCCCGCAGGGAGGGAACCACAGCTGGGAGGTTGCCCGCCGCCCGTGACACAGCAGGGAGTTGGCGTCATTTTCGTGATTCAGTACCTTAGTAGGGCTGACCAAGGGCTGTGTTCGACCCTAAAATCCTTGCCCAATCGCTGCCGGACTTACGGCTCACGGAGATGGTGGTCGTTCAACTCAACTTCCACCGGCCTTTGGCGGGATTCATGCCTGGACACGCAGACCATCGTGCTCTGCAAACTCTATTGCCCGCGGTGGGTGTGGGAGACGTCAAACAGGAGGGTCTTCCTCAGGAGCCCCGGGGCCAGGGGTTCGTGATGGTTCCTGGTGCACGGCAACGTCGGATGCGGCATGCTGCGGGGTGTTGGACGCCGCGGGACGAGAGTGAGATCCGTCTCGATTTTCTTCCAGCAGGCTGGTTCCCTTTCTCACACGACCGCGCGTTGCTCTTCCAGGTTTCGGGTCTCAGACTTTCAGCTCCCGCAGAAAATGGAGCAGGAAGGATCGGGTCTCTCTGATCGAGGCTGGGCGCCAATAACAGACAGGGGTTTAAACGCTTGTGCCCCGCATCAACTGCTTGGCAGTTAATTATGGACGGGGCGAAGCACCTGAACGGCTGGGGACTGGCAGCGCCTGTCGCTGTCAATGCCACCCGTGGACCAGTCTGGGAAAAGGATGCTGCCCTCCTTTTCTCTGTATTTGTCGTGCTTCATGGAATCCAAATACCTGCCAACAGACTGTCTGTTTCATTCACGTGCTGTGCCAGATACCGGGAAGCGCGAGTCAGATGGGGATCGCCGTGACTTCTTCGTATGTGTAGAACTGCCAAGTTGCCCTGCATCCTTGGTTCGAAGGGTAGCCATCGTTAGCTCGCCTCCATCTAGAGGAACCAGCTGGTGTGTCTAAGCTGCCGTCCGACACGACAGGACGGCATACTGCAGCGAGAACGTGCCATCCCTCACCGTCCACGCTGCGAGCTTCTTGGTTGTGAAGGCAGGGACTTGGAGGCTGGACAACCAGCGCCACTCGTAACGGTGCATGAAGACGGTCTGGAGGGCGCAGATTGCAATTGTCGACAGCGGTTGGGAGAAGAGTGGTGGGACGTAGGTTGCTGCTCTCCCCTAATCCGTATCGATCAAGAAACTTGGAACCTTGGCCCTTGGATCCAGTTGGGGGCCGGGCCATCGTTCAGCCCAACATTGCCTTGCCTCCTGTTGGCTCGTCTCCTGAAGAAGCGTGTGGCGGTCACTCTTGAGGTGCGGCGCTCAATCTCGTCCCGCTCGCTTCATCGCCGACCTTTCTCACTGTGCCAGAAGCGACTTCCAATAGTCTTCTCACCACATCCCGGCGATCTAGCGATTCAGCAATCCCTTCACCCTGCCGATGCCGTCGTGATCCTCCCAGGTTTGGCGAGAGACGCCCTTTTGGCTCTCTTATCGCTGTGTGGTGGCGAGATGGCGGTAACGGCGAATAGAGCCGGGGCCACTGCGACGCTACCCCGGGACATCAGGTTTCTTCACGAGGTTGTTTTCGCCCTTCTTGTCGTCCCGGGCTTGCTGAGCCGGGGCATCGCGACTGCAGCGTGTGGAGTCAAGTTTCTCTACCCGACGACAGGCCTGCAGTTCTACCACCTCGACACCATCAATGTCACATACCAGTCCAGCTTCTCCCAGCCGACACTGTCGTTGCTGTGTGGCGAGCGCAAAGCACGGCCATCCGAGAGTTAGTGACACCCGAGTTTCCTTCCCTATCCCCTCGCCAAGCACCCCCGGGCGCTGCATCGATGCAAGCCCCTCCATTCCATTCTCTTCCGCTCCTCTACGAAACCGACCAAGCACCGACGGTCGAGCGCGCAAAACTTGCTCTTTTCGCCGCTGCAAATCGCGGGCAGTTGCGTGCGCGGTTTTGCTGACTGATGATTGATTGTTAACATTCGCCTCCTGCACGACAGAATTTCGACTCCAACGCGCGACCCCGGTGGAGAATCAGCTCGTTCCATTAAACTTCTCCTCAGCTGACCCTTGCTGGTTCCATCTCGAGCCCCATACCGACGGGTGTGGAGACGACAGCCCGAGTTTTGTCCTGTGGCCAGGCGAGCGCCCCAGTAACCCGCGGACAACGATCGGCCTGCTTTCCACGACCGAAGCGATTGCGCCGACGGCGACTGCGACTGCGACAACGCCCGGATTGTTAGATTCGGCGCCACCCACGACCGCCACGCCTTCGCCCACGCCCTACCTCATCACCCAAGCCGGCATCGTGGCTCCCCGAGACCCTCAGGGGGGTCAAGACCTCAGCGCCGGCGCCAAAGCCGGCATAGGCATCGGGATAGTCCTGCTTTTTGCCGCCGGCGCCATGGCCGCATTCATGTACTTCAGACGTCGGAAGAAGGGCCAGGAATCCGACTTGGGCCGCGCAATCCGCGGGAGGAAGCCCGAAAAGTCTCTGGGACGGAACGGGGCCTCGTCCGTAAACTCGGGCCGGTCCGATGAGCCGCTCAACCCGATCGTGGACGGTTTCCCCGGCTCCATGGGCTACGATGATGTGCGATCATTGCACTCGCTGCACTCGATAGACACTCATAACACCCAGCCCTCCCCATCCGCGGGCTATTCACCAAATGTCTCACATAACGGCGGGTATTGGACTGATCGAGACGAACTCTCGGCTGCTCGTGGGTTTTGGACAGACCGGGACGAACTTTCGGCTGCCCGCCTGAAATCCCAACCCATCCCGATCGTAACCTCGTACGGGCCAAACCCTGTCACCCCAACCCTCACCCCCCGAGCGAGTTCGCGGGGCGACCTGAACGCCCGCGCCGCCTCCTCGATCTCGATCGACAGCCGCGAAGGTGTTCCTCCGATGCCACTGGGCCCCTTCATGCCGGAATATACCGACTACCACAGTATGTCGCCCCCCTCGAAGCCGAGGATCTCTTCGTCACCCCCGCGAAAACCCGCCGCACCGATCATTGTCTCTTACGGACCGAACCGAGTGACGCCCACGCCCGCCGTAACTACTCCCACAGTGCCTCCTGATGAGACCATCTTCCAGCGCAGCAAGGACCCACAACCCCTCGCTCTGCATGATCGCCAGTACTCTTGGGAGGATTCGCCCATTGAGCCGATGGCACCATCCGCCATGGGGCCTCTCCCCCCGTACGCGTCGAGTCTCGAATATATCGCCATGGAAAAGGGTGCCATCCGCAAGCTGGCTGAGCCTCAGGCTCAAGCCGAACTACCACCCACCAAGGATGGATACTACCACGGATATACGTCTGATATCGTCGAATATTCGGAGCTACCTGGCGCTGCGCGGAACAACGAACCGCAGCTACCGTACCATCCTCACCCGTATAAGCGGCATCCGGAGGCAGGACTATCGAGCAGCGGTGGAGCTCCGATCGGAAGCGGGAGCGGGAGCGGGAGTGGGAATAACGGAGGCGGAGGTGGGCTGAGGGAAATTGACGAGCAGAAGTTCTTGCTGTTGCCGGAGATATCAAACCTACGTGCCCAGAAGAAGAAAGCCCAAAGACGGGATCAAGAGGAGGACGAAGAGGACGAATATGATCTTGGCGAACCCCGCCGGAGGTGACCTCGGTGAGATTTCGAGTTCTCTCCGGTTGGGTTTGGGGCGGGGAGCAGAGCTCGAAATACTATCGGTTACGGCTCGAAAAAAACGCCGAACGAAGCGGGGAGAAGGAACGCAAGGACGAAGTCAGAAACGCAGTTATAAGAAGTGTGGCGCATACCATTGGGAAGGCGTCTGGAGTCTATCCTTAATTTCCCCGTCAAATGTTTATCTGGGAGGAACCGGGAGGTTTTGCATCTAGCGATCTGGAATGGGGAAATATCGGCATATCTTGTTCGACACAATCCTCCAAGTTGAGGGCAAAGGGGTAGTTTGGATATCTTGATTTTCGAAATGATGTGGGAGGATGGAAATGGATATCTCTAATCATATTTACACTAGGTATGTATCCAGAGCGACTCATGATGGAGAGCCAAAGCCCCGACGGGGATTCGCGAGCCGCTGAGACGACGTGAAGGCCTGACGTCGCGATGACAGCCGTGTTGCCTTCAGCGACTTGTCATGAAATCGACGAGAGGGCGGAGAGGTGGCAACGTGTTGAGTTTATTTGAAAGATACCTATTATGCAATCAACGGACAAGACGTCCAAGCTATCAGTTCTTGACATGGTTGTTGATCTCTCATCCCTAATGATTTGAGTCTTTCGTGCATTTCGCTTCTCAGCTTCCTAGACGGTCAAGACATCCCAACTAAAGACAGGGGTGAGTGCCGCAACTAAGGTTGCCTGATATTAACTACAAATACGACCTTGATAGGAAAGGAAGATGCAATTCCTCTCGCTAAGATATCAAGTTCGAGTCTATCAGTCCAACCTACCCCACTTCCCCCATTATTCCTTTTCCATCGACAAGAGACAAGTATTATTCTCGATGTATTCAGCTTTCTCTTCTTGTACTTGTATCATTTGGTCCTGATCTTTGAGTTTATGTCGACTGTGTCGGTCCGCGCCAGGGTGCGTCAAAAGTGGGCCGAGCACTGGAGACTCTAGGCCAATTCCTAGTAGCTGTTCCCGCTAAGAATTTAGCACCCAGCTCCGTCACCGCTCGGCAGAAAAAGTTCCTAAGCTTTGTCCTTCACCCCAAAAATTTTTGAGTGCCCCACCATTCATCTCGAAGGTAGTTCGGACATTTCTACGCCGCCGACTACGTCAAACAACTCAATATGGCGCCGCTCAAAAGAAAAACCGTCGACGACGACTTCGTCTTTACCATCCCCGACGATGCCGACATCCCAGAGGAGGAGGAGCAGGCTGCTGTAGCCCCGCCGCCCAAGAAGAAGGCCAAGACGGGCAAGAAGAAGGGCAAGAAGGCTGCCGCTTTCCAGGAGGAAGATGATGTTGAGGCGGGCCCTGGTGTCGGCATCTGGGGCGAGAACGACGAGGACGACGGCGCTATGGACTCAGAGTTTGAGTTTGTTGCTGCCGGCGTAAATGAGTTCAACGCGGATGACTTTGAGGGCTGGGGCTTCGAGGGCGCAAAGGGCGCTACGGGAGGGGATAAGAAGGGCGTGGATATCGATGAGATTATCCGGAAACGGAGGGAGAAGAGGGAGGCCAAGGCCAATGGCGGGAAAGCGCCCCAGAAGAAGGCTGTCGTGGAAGAGGTGGAGGAGGAGGATTTCGTGGAGGAGGAAGTCATGCAGGTTGACCTGGATGACGAGGACGACGAAGTGCTCGCCGAGGATGCGTTCGGTATGGGCGCTGGGTCGGATGTCGAGGAGTCTGAGAAGGAGGAAGGCTCCGACAAAGAGGATGCCGAGGATGACGATGCCGAGGATGTCGAGGAGGACGACGACGACGCTGCGTCAGACGCTGACTCGGTTGCGACACCGCTGCAACACCCCGCCGATTACGAAGAATCGGAATCAGAGGCGGAGGACGAGGAAGAGGAGGCCAAGAGGAAAGAATTTTTCGCAGCCCCTGAACCGGAGAAACCCGGGCAAGCTGGTGGAATGGCTTCCTTCCAGGAGCTGTCCCTTTCGCGCCCTATCCTTAGGGGTTTGGCCGCGGTGGGCTTCACAAAGCCGACACCTATTCAGTCCAAGACAATACCGATCTCTCTGGAGGGCAAGGACGTTGTCGGTGGAGCCGTCACTGGATCCGGTAAAACAGGTGCTTTCGTCGTTCCAATCCTGGAGCGTCTTCTCTACAGAAATAAAAGAGTCCCGACGACCAGAGTCGTCATTCTCACACCGACTCGTGAGTTGGCGATACAGTGTCACGCGGTCGCCATCAAGCTGGCAGCCTACACGGATATCAAGTTCTGTCTTGCCGTGGGCGGTCTCAGTCTGAAGGTTCAGGAAGGTGAGCTACGCTTGAGGCCGGATGTGGTCATCGCCACACCTGGTAGATTTATCGATCATATGAGGAACTCGGCAAGCTTTGCCGTAGACACTGTTGAGATTCTTGTTCTGGACGAAGCCGACAGAATGCTAGAAGATGGGTTTGCGGACGAGCTGAACGAGATTCTCACAACTCTGCCGAAGTCCCGGCAAACTATGCTGTTCTCCGCCACCATGACATCGACCGTCGACAAGCTCATTCGGGTGGGCCTCACAAAGCCCGTCAGGATTATGGTAGATACCAAGAAAAAGACGGTCACAACGTTGGTGCAGGAGTTTGTTCGCTTGCGCCCGGGTCGCGAGGAGAAGCGCATGGGGTATCTTCTGCATATCTGCAAAACCCTGTACCAGGAACGGGTCATCGTCTTCTTCAGGCAAAAGAAGTTTGCGCATCGAGCACGCATCATCTTTGGGCTCTTTGGGTTATCGTCTGCCGAGCTGCACGGAAGCATGAACCAGTCACAGGTATGTGGAATCCTCCAGTGCTGAGCATGATGTGGAAGGCTAACTATTTCTAGCGTATTGCGAGTGTCGAGGCATTCAGGGACGGTAAGGTGTCATATCTCTTGGCTACGGATCTCGCTTCTCGTGGTTTGGATATCAAGGGAGTGGACACAGTCATCAACTACGAGGCCCCTCAGTCGCTCGAGACCTATGTGCATCGTGTTGGTCGTACGGCCCGTGCTGGGCGCACAGGTGTTGCCATCACGCTGGCTGCTGAGCCGGATCGCAAGGTCGTCAAGGCCGCCGTCAGACAAGGAAAGGCCCAAGGCGCCAAGATCATCAGCCGAGTAATCGAGGCAGCCGTTGCCGACAAGATCCAGGCCGAAATTGACGAGTTGGATGACGAGATCGAGGCCATTCTGGAAGACGAGAAGGAGGAGAAGCAGATTCAGCAAGTTGAGATGCAAGTCAAGAAGGGAGAAAATCTCATCAGATATGAGGATGAGATCAACTCACGGCCAAGGAGGACATGGTTTGAGAGTCAAGAGGACAAGAGGGCAGCCAAGGAAGCCAGCCGAGCCGAGCTGAACGGCGTCAGGGACAAGCTCAAGAAGAAGAACGAGGGTAAGCTCAGCAACAAGGATAGGAAGATCTTGGACTCGAAGATGGAGAGATCCGAGGGCAGAGCTTGGAAGAAGGGACGGGCCGAGAGAGACGGCAAGGGCGCAGTCTTGAATCTCAAGAAAGCCAAGGACAAGGCCCCTGGCGAGAGCGCGACCAGGGGGCCTAAAAAGGGGCCTAAGAAGGGCGGGCATCGGAGAAAATAGTGTACTAAATTAGGGGGCAGACTATGTTGATGATATCCAAATGAAAGAGCTCATTGCTCTCTTATTCTGAAAACGTCTCTGACATCGAGGCTCTGGCTACGAATCTTGCCCAAGTGTGTAGTGGGGTGCCCACTGACCCGTGCATGCGACTGTTTGTGGGCAGTTGCAGGTGACGTAATTTGGCGCTGAGCAAGCCCCGAGGCCACCACCGAAGATCTTGGCAGCCACGAGCTTCATCCCCGCGTCGAGTTATGCATCGGAAATATGTCTTACTCACACACACATCGCTGTCGCCGTCTCGAATGTTGACATCGTACGATGTAGTGGAGACATTGGTCTAAAAAGCGACGCTCAATCTACTGCAACACTACCCTTTGCGCAAGGTATTGACCTGTGCAACAGCTCTGCTTGTCACTGCTACCACATGCTGACGGCACGAGGCTGCATTTTTGGAACGACGCAAGGCAAACATCGAACATCCAGGCAAGGAACAACTGTTGTTCACTCCTCACGTGTACCTGGCGCAAGGCTTTGCGCGCGGGGCTTCCCGACCTGTTTGAGAGTTTAAAGGGCCTGAACCGGCACGCTGGCTCCCTTCGGACGATTTCCCCCGCCTCGTCCCCGTCATCGCTCGAGTCTACTGCGATACCTATTCCCCGCGTCCGTCCGCGAACGGCTGCACGTATTCCGAGCCATCTCGATCCCGTACTACAAACAGCGCCTACAGGGCCGTATATACCGCTTCCTAGTCGAACGCCAACACCGGCGCCAAAATCAGACTCGGCTGATCGACAACGCGCGCCAGCAGACTCGTCGGTTGCTGGGAGGCGAAGAGAAACCCGAGGGGCGGAGGAGCCCACCAGCGGGTGTGCAGCCGCTGACGACGCCGCTTGCCAAATACTCCCCGGAGGGAAAGAACAACGAAAAGATGTCACGATATGGCTACGGGTACGGGGTCGGGTCTGGCGCCTCGGGCAACGCGATACCCCCGCGTGAGGGCGGCGCACGACGCAAGCGGCTGGCGGCCATTGCAGGGTCCGTGTACCGCGCCGGCGCGGCCGCTGCGACGGAGATAAAGGATCAATACAACAATACGCGGATCAGGAACGTCGAGGTGGGGGAGCAAGTGTCCATCCCAGGGGCCTTTCCAGATGTGTCGATTATAACCAACGGCGAAGAGCAAATGGTGTTGTTCCCATCGTATGCGATGAAGCACGTCAGGTTATCGGGAGATCTTGGGCCGGCCCCCGGTGCTGAGGGCATGTCGGCTGCGCAGATGGGGATGGATGACGAGGAATATTGGCGGCACGAGTGGGCAAGGCTGGAGGATGAGAAGGCGGTGGTCGATGTTGACGTCCGTGGTTGGATATACGCTCCTAGCAAGGGGCCCATGACCCGGCGAAACCGGATGATGATTGGGCTCGCGCGAAGGTTGAGCGGAATTCCCGTCCCCACTACGCAGTCTGACCAAACTCCAACGAGCACGCACGAGGAGCACGAGCGGATGAGGGAGGAGCGGAGGATTGCAAAAGAGGCCCGAGAGATTGAGCGGAAGGGCCAGGGGGAAAAGGAAATCGCGAACAGGGGCGGCTACAGCGAAGCGCCGAGGGAGGACAACGACTTTGACGATGAAGATGCGGGTGGTCGTGCAAACGGTGGGAGTGGGACACAAACTCCTATATCCCCACCAACCTCTCCGACTCTTGGCCCAAGAGCTTCGCTTGCGCCGCCATCTGGGATGTCTGCCGCCGAGCTGGCTGTTGCCAACGCTAACTTGATGGCAAGGATAGGGCCATTCATGACCACGCCTCTGGTACAGATCCCCATCACCTTGTTTTTCTACAACGACGAGAAATCGATGTCCAAGACGATTATGACCAATGATTCCGGCCACTTTTTGACACGCGCGGCCCTGGACTTCGTTCCCACACACGTGCGGGTCCTAGCTAACGAGGATATCTCGTCGGTCGAGCCCATCCAAATCATCGAGCCCAGGGGTGTGAGCCTAATCAGCGACATCGACGACACGATCAAGCGGTCCAATATTGCCTTGGGCGCACGCGAGATCTTCAGAAACACATTCATTCGTGACCTGGCGGATTTGACAGTTGAGGGCGTGAAGGAATGGTATCACGCGCTTTCGAACATGGGGGTCAAGATTCATTACTGCTCGAACAGCCCATGGCAGTTGTTCCCTATGCTCGCAACCTACTTTCTCACAGCCGGTTTGCCACAGGGATCCATCCATCTGAAGCATTACAGCGGTATGCTCCAAGGCATTTTCGAACCCGTGGCCGAGAGGAAGAAGGGCACCTTGGAGAGAATTCTGCGAGATTTCCCTCAAAGAAAGTTCTTACTCGTCGGCGATAGCGGTGAGGCGGATCTCGAGGTCTACACAGAGCTTGCTATCGCGAACCCCGGCCGGATCTTGGCAGTCTTCATCCGCGATGTCACTACCCCTGATCAAATGGGCTATTTCGACACTTCGTTCGGTGGTAACCTCAACCAGCGTGGTGAGCGAAAGGAGGCGCGGATCAGCTCTCAAGGCCATGATACGGATGACAACCCCGCCAGCAGGCCCAGACTCCCTCCCCGGGTTCAGACTGAGCCATCCAGCGCGGGAGGGAGGCCTGCCATAGGAACACTGATTGACTTATCAGATGATGCGGAGCTTGTTAGTCCCAACGATAGTTTAGCCAGGACAGATAGCAACTCCAGCAAGCAGAGGTCAGCGTCAAACGTGGATTTACTTTCACGAAAGCCGCCGCCGCCGCCTCGTCCCGCCAAGCCCGTGGCGCTGCGCAGTACCCCATCCGATTTTGGACGCGCTTCTCGTTCTCACAGTGGCTCAGGAGCAAGCAGCCCCCATCCATTGACGAAGGTACAGAGCGCTAGGCAAACTCTGGACGGAGCGAATTTCTCACAGGAACCGCTCTCGTCTGGTTCCAATGGCTCAAGATCAACTCCTCCGCCGCCGCCGCCACCTCTTCGCCGACGCGGCACGCCATCTCTATCAAATGCCAACTCAGATATCGCCGAGTTAGACGCGCTGGCTGGCGCTGCAAACCCACTGCCAGTGGGAATAAACGCAGCAAATGAGCCGATCAACAAGAAGTTGGATCTGTGGAGGCAGCGACTGGCGCGTGCCCACGACATACTGGACCAGCAAGGGGTGCAGCTATACACATGGAGGAAGGGAGACGATGTCATCAAGGAGGCAGAGGGGATAGTGAAGGAGGCGCTCAAGGGTAACAGGTAGCGTTTGGAAATAGAATTTATCTGGAAGTGCGGGATGGGCACATACACCCCGTAACAACTTGGAGGTGATCGCGGTTGCCTAGATGCTAGAAGAAATCAGCATGGTTGTACAGTGCAGAGCCCAATGGATTTGGAAGTGCTTCCATGTTGAAAGATGCCGTTGAGACACGGAGTAGTCCGTACGGATTAGTCCACAAGCCAAGCTCGCCTGCCCCTCATTTGTGGGCTTCTTGGCGTCGGATCCTTGACTGTGCGGGGACGAGTCACCGGCAGGCGACTCGCTGCTCGCAAGGGTCCTTGTCTCCAACAAAAAAATGGTATCGCGAATCGAGCGTCTTGTCGCGTTTTGAATCGCAGCGGCAGCACTTTGAGTCACTGGCAAAGCAGTCAACCTACTGCAACGTCTAACAGTTACGGTGGGGTGACGATGACCGGCATCTCCAGCCTACCCAATGCCTAGGGTTACTGTTTTGGGTCCAAAGCTTTCGCTCGCACACCGACTTGCGACAGCCAGAGGTAAAAGCGTTGAAAGGCGGAGTTTCTTCGACCTTAAACTGCCCCCGAGTTTCTTCCCAAACCGCACGACCTACAACGTAAAGACGATCACCATTCCTGAATATTTGACCCCAGACCCAGCGGCTCTCTTCCTCGTAGCCCGGAAACGCCGTCCAAGGGCCAGTTACAACAACGGAAAACCCGTGGTTATCGCAGACGCCAGTCAAATGCTCAACACAGTCCAGGTCGTATGCACGCCGACGGCCGACACGCCGGGCTCGGCCGTGGTCGTGCACTTCGGCACCGGCGAGCGCTACTTCTTCGGTAATGTCGCCGAGGGCGCCCAGCGTATCATGACCCAGCGCAAGGTCCCGATGAGCCGCATCGACAGTATCTTTGTCACCGGCAGAATCAGCTCGCATAGCATGGGCGGCATGCTGGGGATGATCCTCACCGTCGCCGATGTCCGCGCAGAGTACGTCAAGGCCGCAGAAGAGATTAATGCCAAACGTCGCATATTAGGCAAGGCGGCCCTTCCCGTCAAGACGGGCCCCCTCGAGATCCACGGCGGCAGAAATCTTGTCCACACGCTGGCCACGGCCAGGACCTTTGTCTTCCGGAAAGGGTTGCCGATGAACCCGCGCGAGATCGAAGAGACGCAGGACTCTCCAAGCCGGGACGACACCACACCAGACTGGCAAGACGAGAACCTCCGCGTGTGGCAAGTTCCACTCGTCGCCGACGGCTGGAAATCGACCGAGCTGTCCAACCAGCAAACACTCGACAGGCAGGTGACAGACGCCGTGGTGAAAAGCATGTTCGGTTCGGATTGGAGCTTGGATAAGCTCCATGAGACTATGCTCCACGAAGTCCAGCTTCCTGCTCAAATATACCATCGCGTCGAAGGGCACTTGCAGAAGTACGAGGGACCCCTCCCAAATGGAGACGCACCCTGTGAGAACATCCCAGTTCTAGTGCGGAAACCTTGGCCCGGCGTCACTTATCGCAGCTTGCCGGACACTACGCCCGCCGACGACTCGCTGTGCTATATCGTCAAGGGTCACGCCCAGCGCGGCAAATTCAAGCCTGCCACTGCCATTGAACTTGGTATCGATAGGGACAGTTTCAAACTGCTCATCGGAGGAAAGAACGTGTATGGCAAAAATGCCGTGATAGTCACGCCGGACATGGTAATGGAGCCAAATATCCCGGGCAATGGTTTCGCCTTCGTCGATATCCGATACAGTAATCTGATCAACAGCTTTCTCCGACGCCCCGAATGGTCCAATGCAGAAATCATGGAGGGAATCGAGGCTATATACTGGGTTCTGGGCGACGAGGTCAAAAACGACCAAAGGCTCATCGACTGGATGAAGGCGCACCCTGGCCCCAAGCATATCGTATTCGGCGAAGGGATTTCCCCCAACCTGGTTGCGTTTGCCTCTGCTGCGATAATGACCATCAAAATGCACCAGATCGACCCGGACCGCTTCCCTATTCCCACTTTCTCAAACGAGATAACCGGCGTACCAGACGCTTTGAAGCCACTAGTTGAGATTGCCCAACCAGGCGAGACGATGAAGTTGAAGCCCAAACTGGTTTTCGACAAGGAGTCCATTGCCCCGGTTCTGAATACCAGAGTTCCGGCCGATGAGATCCTGAAAGATGAAAACATCATGGCCCTCGTCAAAGATGCGCGTACGAGGTTAGCCGACCCCGCCTTCATCGCTGAGGTCGAGGCCTCTGAGAGGGACCTGTCCACCCACAATGTTGAGGTTGTCTCCCTCGGTACGGGATCCTCTTTGCCGTCAAAGTACCGCAACGTGTCAGCCAACTTGATCCGGGTCCCCGGGTACGGCAGCTACCTCCTTGACTGTGGCGAGAACACCCTCGGCCAACTCCGTCGGCTCTACGGCTTCGAGGGCGCCGACAGAATTATTGAAGATCTCCACGCCATCTATATTAGCCATTCTCACGCCGATCACCACCTCGGAACGGCCGGTGTACTTGCCCGGCGCGCGGAACTCATCAAGAAAAACCCCAATATCCACCCAGTTGCTTTTATCGCCACGTCATCCATGATAAATTGGCTCAAAGAGCACAACCAGGTGGAAGACTTAGGCTTCCCCAGCCACATTGCCATTGCTAAGGTCAATTTCACTCGAGGCCGGGTAACGGGGGTGAGCATGACGCCAGCTACCGTCGGTCACGTCGCGCTCCCCGAAATCGTGGCGTGCGCCGTTGATCACTGCTACGACGCCATGGGCGTTGCGCTCACCTGGCCTTCCGGCCTCAAAATCGCCTACTCGGGAGACTGCCGCCCGTCCAAGGAGTTCGCGCGGATTGGCCACGGCGCGCACCTGCTGATTCACGAAAGCACATTCGACGCCGAGCTGCAAGGCGAGGCCATTGCCAAGAAGCACTCGACTATGGCTGAGGCGCTTGAAGTTGGAAAGCACATGCAGGCTAAGAGAATCCTGCTAACACACTTCTCTCAACGTTACCCGAAGTTTCCAAACGTCGAGGAAACGGACCAGACAGTGTTATTCGCGTTTGATCTCATGACTGTCAAGCTTCATGAGTTCAGGAAGGCCGAACTGTTCATTCCTGCGCTGAGGCTGCTTTTTGTCAACGAGAACGTCGCAAAAGACGACGGTCCCGAGGAAGCAGAGGCGTTAAAGGAGGAGCTGGATGAGTGTGTGCCAGCACAGAAGAAGGCGAAGCCGCCGAAGCAGCCGAAGGCAAAGAAGGCATCCACAAAATATGAGAATGATCCGCATTGGACGAAGTTTGAGCGGCTCGGGATAGAGCTTCCGCCGAAAAGGAAGGAGTCTCCTGAGGATAGGGAACGAATGAAGGGTTTCGAACGAAGGAAGAGCGGAGACAAGGGGAAGAAGGTGAAGCTGTCTGAGTGGGACGAGGTAGAGCAGGCTGGAAGCTGGTGGGGAGATGACAAACCCGCCGCTGGAGAGGCTTCTAAACCCGAGGAACGAAAGGCTGAGAATGGTGCCACACCATAGATGATGGATACGGCGGATAGAAAGAGGGCGCAAAGGGAGGTAAAGGAAGGGTATTAAGTACTTAGCTCACTCAGAATAGCGTTCAGTAGAAACCATAGAGATTTGTGTACGATATTGGTTTGGGGCCTTTGAGTCATCTTGTGGTTGGTTGCATAGCATCGCATTGCAGAATATCTAGCTGCTCTGGTTGACACATTTGGCAGTTATTAAGAGATACATTCCTCGTGTTGTCGGTAATAACAGCCAAATCTGACAGGCTGGATTTTGAACATTGAAGTGAACTGGGGGCAGAAGCTAATGTGGTAAGGGCTGAAACCTCTTGACCGAGATCCTATCCAAATACATGCTATTCTCCTGCCCATCGTCCTCTTTCTTTGTTGCCACCCCCCTGATCCCAAAATACTGATACACATGCACACCACGGCTCATTTCCCACCAGAGTTCCAACAATATCATTTACACATAAACAAGGGACTCTACTAAAGAGCAAGCATTACACCATACTGTACAATACAAAAATACCCAGAAGTTGTTGACTCTATCTGTTTCATTTGCGACTTTGAGTCGTCCTCTCAGGCTCGCTCATCTTTCTGAGAAGCCATCTCTAGCGGCTTTTCACAAACTCGCGATCGCCCAGGAATGTTTGCAAACTCAAAGACAAGGTCGATACCACCAGCGAGGGAGCTATGTGCAATTCAAGAACGCTTTCTCCTGGGCCGACGTTGCAACTCACTCTCAAAGTGGCTGGCCAAGTTGTGGTTAGAAATGCCTGCAACCAGTTCATCATTCCGCAGAGTAACATGCCCCGACTGAGCAACGTGCTGAATTCCAAACAGCCGCCACTCGAGAGAGAGCCTAGAAGCCCTCCCATCACTCGCGCGGCAGATGAGTGAGCCTTCTTTGCAGCATTTGATCCAGGCATTGACAAGTGGTAGAAAAGCCGAGGTCCCATACCCGGCTAACTCCCGGGTGAGAATACTCGTCCGTAACGCTTCGAGAATTCGGGCTCTGCCACCGACGACCGAGAGGATGCACCCGTGACACCCGCTCTCAACCTTCTTCATGGTGTATTCGGGCGTCTCGGTCGTTCTAGGGAGGTCAATATCCTCGTAAAGCCGCAGCACATCACGCAGACAGCCTGCGACGATCCGAATGTCGTCCATACAAGACGGAGGTTCACCCAGCGCCGGGCTCGCGTCGCCGCTATTGGAAAATGCCGAGATCACAGCGCGGTATGTTGTCATATGGTAGTCGCATTCCTTTTTGAGCAGTGCGGCCCAGCGCTTCAGACCAACGGGGTCGAGGTGTCGGTGCCCTGCGCACGCGAGAGAGGGAAAAGAACAGTACCTGACGCAGCGCGGCAAAGGGTAAAGAGCACAGACCCGAAATCGGGTGCGGCGTAGACTTCTTCGGGGGGTCCATTGGTCTATCTTCCAGCATTGCCCATCGAGCCACTCTGCTGGAGGGTTCGCCGTGGAGGCGCGAGGATTTAGACGCAGAAGGGCACCAAGAGAATCTACTACTGTATTCTTGGGTATCTCCGAGCATGAGCTAGAAGAGGAAGAGTGAGAATATCCCATGGCTGTGAATCTAACACCAGGACACCTGCGATCGACTGGACCCCGCCTTCAAAACTTCGTGTCTTGCGTCTTTAAACGGATGCTTGGGGTTACAGCCGTGTTCGAGTCTCGCGCAGCTGATGGTAGACAATGCCATGGCGGCCCAAGGAAACACGGACACTGCCATCTTTATATCCTCGTCCACTGGTTCCAAATTAGAGCCAGAAGCCTCTTGGACATTCAGAACAGCTTTAGATGCCAAGAGCGTGCGAGGATAAAGAGGTCGGCACATTGGCTTTGTCATGTGCGATGCATTGATATCCCGCGTACAATGGGCTTGTTCCTCTTTCAAGATCCATTCGACTCTGGTGATGGGTTAGCGGCATTGCGAGAATTGAACGGGGACGTGTAAGCTTACACAATCTCGCCATGGGTAGAGCGCCCGGGAAGAGACCCTGAGCCACGGCTCTCTGACCAAGTCAGTCCTGTGTATTCGTCGCAATAATAATGTCCAGCTCGCCGAATTCACAGGTAGTGTCGACCGTCTGGAAGACATATCGATCCATCGATGTATTTGGTGTAGGCGGGATGATGCGCAAGTCATACTCCGATCACGGTTGATGCTCCATCAACCGCCCGTGTATTTCCTAGTTGCATCTCCAGACCAAAGAGACACAGTTTTCTCTATGAAATCGTAGCTCGCGTCTCGTTCCACCATTATGATGCCTCCCATGAGCCGACCAACGTATACCAGAACTCCAAGCCCCCCCCCCAACCCCCACTGTTTGCCAGTCAACAGGACCGGGCCAACGATGCAGACGATACACCATACGACCAAATATCAAGAATACCCGGAATCAGTCCGCAGACGTATCTTCGTCCGCTTGTCCACCCTGTATATAAATCCAGGGCACGCTAGCGTATGTGGAAATCATCGCAAACAAAATCTTATAAACACCTTTCTGGAGCCTCCTCTTAGGGCGCCCGCATAGCAGCTGATCGAGCACTCGCCGCCAGCTCTTGTTGCTTCTGCCTCTCTTTGTCGACCCTAATCTTTGCGGCTTCAGTTCCATCATCGGCATGAGCGCCTTCTTTGAACCAAGCATGTTGCAGGGCTTGCTTAGCTGTTATGCGTCGGGTGGGGTCGTATACAAAGATCTTTTGCAGAAGGTCCAAGAACAGTGACAGAAACTTGTTACTCGCCGGAACGATTTCCTGTGCTTTTGTTAGTCTTTTTTAGCGCAAAGTGACGGTAGGAGAGCAACGCACCTCGAGCCTCTTCATGGCCTTAACAAATCTTCGTGATGCTCGAGTTGTTTCTGCGGTGGGGTAGTCAAGCTTCAGACGCTTGAAGTACCTGCTTCTGTCAGTTTCCACATGCCCGTAGTGACGGCACTCGAGGGAACAACATACTTGGACGCCGGATTTCCCCCGTTCCTTGTCATTCGGTTGACTTGCGTCACTAAGTGACTATCAATTCTCATGTCGACGACGGCTTCCATCATGGCCAGGTGTTCCAGGTTGTCGTGTGTTTGGAAGAGGGCGTCGCCTGTGAAGAACTCGACCAAAATGCAACCAATGCTCCAAATATCGCAGGGGAACGACCAGCCGAGTCCGAGGATGATTTCCGGGGCACGGTAGTGTCGGGTAGACACTACCGAGGAGTGGTATTCATCCTGGAAAGTTGCGGAACCAAAATCGATGAGGCGAATCTCGGTGTCTAAAAGGACCTTCCGTTGTGTAGCCTGACGACTTACGGTGGAGGACGATGAAGGGATTTTGCGGTTGTACGTGAACGTTTGGTAGTCATTCTGGCAGAGCAAAATATTTTCCGGCTTCAAGTCGGTATGTATAAGGTTCAGATCATGGAGAACTATTGGTCGTTAGCAGAGATCCAATTCACAGGAGCAGAGGGCATCAACATACAAGCAACGCTGGTGAAAAGTTGACGGGCGAAATTCTGGATCTGGCTGTTGGGAAATGGTACGAAGTTGTTGCTCTTCAGGAAGTCGAATACGCTTTGGCCGAGCAGGTCCATGACAATGCAGATGTGGCCTCGGTAGTCGAAACAGTCCCGCAAGTGAATACATCGATTCCGATTCTCTTCGTCGTTGGCCTTGAGAGTTGCCAGGACTCGAAGCTCGATCTTACTAGCGTCGCGGTATTTCTGCACCGAGCGAATGATCTTGATGGCGACAAGCTTGTTCCGTTTCTTATCTTTCGCCTGTACCACCTTGCCGAATGTGCCTTGGCCAAGAAGCCGGATCATCTGGTCTGCACGTCAGGTTAGCAGCAGCCCCGCGTCGTCTAGCAACACCCATTTCCTCGGCACTTACATCTGTCCGTCAAATCGTTGTCGGGAACCACAATATAATGTCCGTCGTCGTCATCAACGCGGACGTTCTTATTGTGTGATGACTATGGCACGTTAGCACGCTTTCGGCAATTCGCAATCAGGAGGGGATCCTTACGTCTAGGATGACCTTGACGTGAACATCGGCCGCCTTCTTTGGCGGGAATGGAGGCGGCTGATAGCTGTTGCCCGCGTCGCGACGTTTTGCCTCGTTTGCGATCTGTGCCCGGGTGGTTCGTTTCCTCTTCTGGCCGGGTGGTGCATCATATTCGTACTGCCCGTTTGACGAGAGAGAGCCCAGTGATGTGGCGGCGGTTGTGTGGATAGCTGAATTTGTCCGATCGCTCGAGACAGTAGATTTGCTCGGCGACCCCAGTTGCCGAGGGGTATGTGTGTGCGAGTTGACGATGTTGTACACCGGGTCGTAGTGTGTAGGTTCATCATCACGTCTCCGCCTCTTCGCGGCGTGACGAGCAGATGAATCATTTAGCGATCCGTTGACGCCATTCGTATGGCCGTTGGTTAGAGCCTGGGACGAGACGCTGGCGGCGGGACCCTCGGGCTCGGGCGTGTCGTCAATGACGATCACAACTTCGGGGAGACCGTTCCTGTAGAACTCGTTCCAGTCGGGCTCTTTCGATCGCCTCCGCTTGCGGGCGGGCTGCGGCGGCTCGGGCAGAGCCTGTGTCTGTGAGAGGGCCGGCATGGCCGAATATGTGTTGTTGGACAGTGGCGGCAGAGTTGCAGGTTCTTGCGGTAATGGTCTGGCGGTTGCTGAGGACGAGACGCTTATTCCATTCAGCCCGGAGTGGCTTGATGAAGACGAGTAGGCGGCGGCGGCGGGGGATGGGAAGGCGAGTCTCGAGGAAGCGGGGATTGAATTGGCCGAGCGGTACGACGAGGTATTTGCCTGATGAGGGTACGCCTGGTGCTGGTGGTGCGAGTATGGAAAGTGGTGAGGGTTATAATGAGGCAGCGTCGCTGTTGCAGTTGTCGGAGTCGACATTGTCCTGCTCTCGACGACCTGCAAATGTCGACGTGACTGCGACGAAGAGTCGGGAGAGGGTATGGGCGTGGATTGTGTTTCGCAAGACCTGTCGGGGAGGCAGGACAGGGCCAAACACGGCGTGGAGGTGGAGGTGGGTGCAGCAGCTCGGTTGTTAAACTTCGGCACCAGTCAATCTGACTAGCAGCAAAAGGTTGGGTGAAGGAGGGATTTTAGGCGTCGTCGGCCGTCGAGGGCTCGCTTTTTTTGCTTCGACCCAGGCTGCGGCGGCCTCGTGGGGAAGATTCTGCTACAGCATCTGCATTGAATCCACAGACACTAGAGGAGAAACAGGAAGAATTCGCGTTGTCGAGGACCGAGTGGAAATTGTCAAGCGTTTTTCGTGTTTGGCAGGTTCTGAGGCGCGGGCAAACCAAAAGCAGCGGGTGAAGAGGGAGGGTGCCTGGCGCTCCGTCAGTGGTCCGCTGTGCGTGGCCACTGCCCAGAAGCCTGAAAGGGGTTTGGGGGGGAAAGGGCCCTGTGCACGCGGGCTGAGCGGGGGGATGTCGTCGTTTGACGGTCAGCACTGGCGTCGTCGGCACACGGCTCTTTCTGGTCTCAGTGGACGGGAGGAATGCGCTGACGCATGCCTTCGAGGACAATAGGTAGAAACAGCAGAAGAGGAGGTGTTGATGCTTTCACCAGCGTATTGGAAGTGAAAATAAGGCACGCAGATCCGGGCGTTAGGGCAAATTTGATCAAAAATGGCTCGAGGGTCGAGACGACACTTTCTATTCCATCCTCAGCTTCCGCCCCAGCACTGGACTGGGAGGTCAGGGCTACCAAACGTCCGAATTGGACCAGGGAGCCACCGAAACTCCATGCTGGGGCGCTGTTTGGCTTTGTTGTTCTGCTCGCGGCAGCGCAACACAGTGTGGGCAGCCAAACTGCAAGGGCTAGTTCGCACGTTAAGGCTGTCCTTTCCCTAGTCTCCCTAACAACGACCAGCGATTCCATCTTGAGCTGTATGCCTGCCAAAGGCTGTCTGGTTCGTCGTTCTTATGATAACTTGTGACCGTCTCGAGTCACTGTGTACCGTGCGGAGAACCATATTGAGGCTGGGGTAGTCTGTAATTTCTGACCCACCCCGCCATCCTCGCTCGCTCTCCCACCAACTCGAAAATCGCACTCAACTGCTGAACCGACCATCACTGCCCGCTGGCCTCTCACAACTGTCGCCTCTCATTACTTCCGTTTGGGCCTAGTGCGCAAGCACAAGTAAGCATACGTTTCTGCGAGCTGCTGTCGTTCGGGTAAACCACCTTGAGGCACCTGCCTTTTCGCTCGGAGCGTCTCCAGAGATTCGGCATGCATCCGGCAGGCGGATTCTCTGCCTCCCTCCAATATCATTACATCCTTCGGTTGCGTCGACATCGATATTAATTACTTGGTGCACCCAGTTCCCCTTGCCATTGCTCGGCTGCAAGGCGTAGTTAATGCATCCCGTCTATATCTACTTGCAATCTCCACTTCTATCTCACTCTCTCCTGCTTTTGCCAAAACAACAAAACACCATGCGCTCTTGCTTATGAGCGATGGCGCCTAGGAAGACGGCGCCGGGAGAAGCCTGAAGGCAGGCTGATCAGTGACGCCTGGGGTCTTGGAAGGGTGTTGCCCGCTGGCCGTGGTCGGGATGTTTCTGATTGCCTCGCCTGACATCATTGAGGATCACCATCTACCCTTCCATTACTGCATTGGCGGACAACAGATGAGATGGCGGCCCTAGCGTTTTATGAGTTCGAGAGCGGTCTCTCTGCCTCCGCGCCGCCAAGCCAACGATTGAACGCACCGGATGATGACAGACAATCCAGGCCCAACAAATAAATCTGGCGACCTCAATACATCGTGAATCGAAAACGAACAATAGCCCCGAGACAGAGACAACAAAGCCCGGCGCCTTCACACGCGTGTTTTCATCCTGGCGACTCATGGTGTTACCCTCCAACGGCCAATCTACCAATCGCGCGAAGCATTAACATGGAGAATATGACCCTCCGACCCACGTCTCTCGAGGGTGGCCAAAATCCCCGCTGCTGCAGGTCTGGTTGGCCGGCCCAGAACACACTGAAGAAACATAAGACTGAACGGGATGAACTCCCAACTCGGCAAAGCTGACCATCGACTGCTTCTTTGTGAAGCAGCCTTGTTGCAAGAGACCCGATCCCGATGCTGTGGGAAGCGCCCGGGGGCAACGCATGCCCCATGCCTCTCATCAACATGTTGAAACATCCTCCCGCGGCAAACAGACCATTCAGAGGTACATGGGCGCACTCAACGACTCTGTCCATTTGGCCATTGCGCGACCTTCGAGTAGGAGGGGCAGATGTGCTGCTTTGCAGCTCAACGAGCGGCACAGCGGTCTGCCTGGCGTCTGCCGAAACTGCAGCGCGCTTGATCACAGTGTCCCAAGGACATTGTAAGGCTTCTTTTGGAACCGAAACCACACGAGCTCGCTCAGATTTATGCTTGCAGGCCGAATAGACTGTCAGGGACGAAGTTGTCATCAGTCCGGCCCATGAATGCTACGCGCTCGACAACTCATCAGTCCTCACATTTTGCTGTAACGTGAATCGGCCTGGTCAGAATGGGTTTCCCTCATTGGAAACCCGCCAATCCAACAGTGGCTGTCGAATCCTCAAGATGCAATGCATGAGATGCGATCTAGCGCGTTCCCGCATGTGTTGCCAGTCGGCGCCCACTGTTTCGAGCCCGGGGACCCTGCGGCCTACAATCCGCGAGGGCTCGACGGCTCGGACGGGTTGGCAAACAAGCAGGGTTGTGTGCGGGCAACCACAAAAAGGGACCTCGCCTCCTCACTTCTGTGTGACAACCAGGAAAAGCCGCGTGATCAGCCAGAATCCCGGACCAACCACGCTCCGACGCAGAACTCCAGCTGTCAGGAACAGCTGCCGGCCGGAGCGCCATCGAAACCTCGGCGGCTTCAGTAAGAAAACGGCTCCGTAGTTTCCCGGTCCAGATCAGAGGTCCTAGACGACGACCTGGTTTCACGGCCCACCCAGTCCGATCTGTGCATAGTGATTCATCCGCGGCTCAACAAATATATGGTTTTCCTACAGCAAGCCTTCCGTGAGGGCATATCCTGACGTCCGTTGAATGTCTCCGAGCCTGTTCTGAGAGCACTTGGCACTTCCAACATACACCACCCACGCCCAGCACTTCGTAAACCAGAGCTGATTCGAGAGATTGGTGGAACCTGTGCTGGAACTTCCCTGGTGGGACGAGCACATCGAGATCAAAATTGTGCTGAAAAGGGATGGATAAACAGCGACGACACCAGAATCAGAGTTTCGTTTGTTCAACCACGATGTTGCATGTCCCATCCCTGGAAAATGTCACGGCAAATGCCATCTCCTTCCCTTTCCCGCCGATGCGCAGCCCATCCGCCCCAGGACGCTACTTTACTTATCATGCCGAATGCATATTACTTCTAAGCACCAAGCCACGATGCAGCAGAAGCCCGAGGCTTTGTCACACCACAGGTCATCGATGGGATCTGTTCATGGTCTGGCCTTGACGGGCAGTCTTGCCGAGCCCCGCAATGACGGGCAGGGTGATGAGCGTATTGAACATGTCCTGGGGACTGCGCCCAGAGGATCTCGCTCACCGACCATTCGACATCCCAAACTTGGAGGGTCTATCCATTTTGCTATTGTGCAGCGGCTCCTTCCCGCCTATAATGAAGGCAACAATTAGCGCTTGTTTAGCTGTCCCCATCTACTCGTCGCCTGACATGGCGTATTGCCCAGCAGGTGGCGATAGAGGGCCCACACACTCGATGGAGGGGCGGCCTGACGAATGACTGCCAGCCAGGCGTGTCTTCGCCCTCCCACAAAGACTGCATCGATTTTCGAGGTCCCTAGGTCCATCGAGCTCTCGTCTGCCTGGATACCCTGTTTATCACTGCGTCGTTTGTGCGGTATGTTGGTTACTCATCAATGACCACCGCACAAATAGCCTTGATAACTGACCGGTCTTCCGAAAAAGGGGGACAGACAGACTTTCTGCTGCCACAACCTACGTCAGAGGGAGGGGCTTCTTAACGGATGATGCTCACAACAAACTCCATGCTCCGCGCATCCTCTGGGGTCCTCCGGTAGGTACTTCGTAGCCTGTTGCCAAGCGAAACAAAACGCCAAGACGACGAAGTACATTTCCCACGTCTCCCCTTGCTGTGTCATCGTCCCCAGGAACCAAAGCTCGCTGGCCGCAACAAGTGCCGTTGCATAAACCCCCGAATTAAACACGATATATGTGTGGCGTCTTGCCCGTGTCATGTCGTGTCGTGTCGTGTCTGTCTTGTCTCATCCTCGGACTGTTACTCTTGTGCCATGGCCTTGTCCGGAGCGCCGCAATTCAATCTGTCAAGTGTAAACAACCACGTCTCGCTTCGCTTCTCAGATCTCATCATTCATCCTTCTTTCTGGCACAGCCTTATGGCAAATATTCCACCCAATATCCCCAGACGCGGGCACGGGTCCGAGCCAGCTGATTGCATGTTCTCTCCGCCTGTGCCTCGCCCGCACTTACTCAGTTCAGGGTGGAAGGCCGGATTGGCATTCTCGTGTGCGCGGTGAGAGTGGCAGAGGGGGGGAGAAAACATACAAGCAGATACCGAGTAGTGATGGGGATAGGGCAAAAAAGGAGAAACCGGTTCTAAAATGAGGGACGGAGATTTGCAGCTTCTCCAACGCCCACGGGTTTGTAACTCAGCCCTAGAAATGCGGCTGAGTTTGTTATCTGCGTCGTTGAGCTGGCTCTGCACCCTTTACTTCGTAGAATTGAAAGACCGCTTAAGGTCTCTATCTCTTGAATCAACATAAGTGCATCAGCGTCCACCTCTCTAGGGTGTCACCACTTGCGACCCTTGGGAGGGCTGCAGCTCAGGTCTAGGTCGTGCGAGGACTTGTTTCTTTAACGTGCCGTTTGCAGAGCTCCTTTTAGTCTTAGTTCTTGAACAGCAGCAGGTTAGTTGCAATTCCTCTCAGCTAACATGTCGTTCAGAAAGAATAATCATCATGTTCGGGACCCGTTTGCTCCGAGGACGCAGTTACGCCTTCGCCCGCTATGCCAAACCCATCTATGACACGCGCATCTATGTACAACAACAGAAATCTGAGGCAATCTCCAAATAGATCAGCTCGCGAAACTTGCTCATGTGCGCCCTTCCCCCTTTCGGTGTTGAGACGGCCGCCAAAAAACATCGCCAGCAGATGTAGAACATCTCCCCTTTCTCTCAAACAAGGGGCAAAAGAAAAAAAACTCTTGGTATATGTGAAAAACTCCTGGCTATGCGCAATTCCTTAAATAATCCCCTCCCAACGACATATTCTTGCCCTCTTGTTGGAATCCCTTCTAGATGCCTCTGTTAAACACAACCAGCCCGGTGTCGCCTCCCTTGCCGTGAAATTCGGGCTCGAGGCTGTCGGCCTTGACTTTTTGGCGCTGCGGGAATGCTGCTAGCGCAAGGGGCAGCACAGCGTAGCTCACGACGAGGATGAGGCCGAGGTTGACGGGTGTCGTGTAGCGAGGGTTCTTGCGAAGCCACTCACCACGCTGCATGCGAACGAGGACCAGTGCTGGGAGGATCATGATGGGCGAGCTGTTCAAAACGCGGCTGAAGGCCGTCTCGGCCACGGCCAGCGTGGCTGCCTTCTTGCTCTTGCCGAGGCTGGCCTCGTCGCCGCTGGTCTTGGCCTCAGCCGCAGGAACCGGGAACACATCGATTCCAGTGCGCATCTCCTCGCCGCGCATGAGGAAGACGTTGAGGAACCCAGCGCTAGCTACGGCGGCGAAGGGCACAAGGCGGCCGAGAATCAGGCGTGTCGAGGGAGAGACGCTCTTCAGTCGCGGGACAACACTGTTAAGTCCCACAGCGACCGAGCACGAGGCGCCAACAGCGAGGAAGTACGACTGGGCGATCTTCGACCAGGAGAGAGGCGTGGACTTGTTTGAGTTGGAGTAGTTGATGGCGACGTTGAGAGATTGGTTGGCCACTTGCCAAGCCACGGTGCCTCGGTTCTGTTTATAACATGTTAACTGACCTGCGTCGTGGATATGCAAGTAGCAAAGAAGGAGGACATACGCCGAGACCAGGGGTCAGCATGCCGGCCGTCACGACCAAGTTGGATAGCACGAAGCACGACATCCTGAAGGGCAGGAAGACCGCCTCACCAGTGTCTACGGACACATCCGCGTCAGCACAAGCCAGACATCAAGATCGTATGCAATAGTCGTACCAGGGTGCAGCGTAGAGTCAACAATCTTCTTCGCCTTCCACAATTGCGGTGTCATCTCCCTCATCTCCCCCTGCTTGTACGAGACCAGGAGCTTCTTGGCCTGTTCGAGGCCGGTCTTGCCAACGAGCAGGGTGCTGGTCACCAACATAAGTCAGCAATAGGATTCTACTTGGTCACAGTCCTTCGCGCCGTCCCAATTGACAATTAGCAACTATTAACGCCTAGGCTACAGCAGCCGCGATGCCAAAAGGCGGAACACACTGCGCGCCTCCCACAACTCCGACCCTTGTTATGTGCTCACCTCGGATCCGTCAAACCGATCGTGTGTCGCACACGACCCCAGTATGTTCCAAGGTCATATTGGGACTCAGGGAGCGCTCTCGCGCCGGGCAAGGAGGCTGACATCGTGTTCGGGGGGGCTCGATCTCGGCGCGCTGGAGTGTCGAGGACGCAATTCCAGGGTGACGGGTCCAATGGCTTGCCGACGCTCGGAAATATCGATAGCGGGCGTGTCTATCTGTCGATTCCAGTCCTAGAACTGACGTCTCCGGGCTTATCAGCAAGCAATTGGCCTTGGAAATTTGTGTGTCGCAAGGTGAAGCAGGCGGTGAGTATTTATTGCAACGGGACCCTAGTGAAGCTGTGACTGGCGTCCGACCTCGGGGTAGTGGCCGGCTGCGGGGCACTAAGCCGCCGCTACCCCCCGCTCCGTGCGAAAGACGCTGGAGAACTTGTTGTACAGCTCATACCCGGCAGCACGCCTCAGTTACATTGCGAGAAAAAAACTGACTTGCATTGGATCAAACCCTTGAAATATGTTGTGCCGCCGCTCGGATATGAAATATGGCCTGTAAGGGTGGAAACCACGGTCTGTTATGATAATAGCAAGACAACTTTCGCACTGCCCTTTGGTCACCCTGGTTCGGCGCAGCAGGGATTGTAAGCCGCTGTGGCTGCTTACTAGGTAGTTAACGTTAGCGCAAAGGGAAGCTTCACCTGCAGCAACGCATCATCTCCCCACATTTCACCTGGCGGGCTTGTTTGCGACTGCCACGACAAACAACTTCGTTTACCGTCATGTAAACATTTCGAAGTGCCCCTATCAGGAATCTTTCCGGATTCAGACCACGAACGCGCAATGGCGCAGCCGAGCCGAGCACAGCGGCTGCTGCGCTACCTGCCCTTTGCAGCCTCAACGACACCCCTCCACGCGCTGACGTATCTACTGGGCATCTCGCTCTTCAGCATATCGTTCCTCGTCTTCTTAAACAGCAGCGTCTCTTTCGTCATCACCAACCTGATCGGCGTCAAGGAGGGTGTTGGTGACATCGTTGGCACCCTTGGCTTCGCCGACGAGATCGTCGCGCTCATCGCGTGTCCGATCTGGGGCCTCGTGTCAGACCGCAGCGGCGTACGATATGTCGCCGTCCTGGGCTACACCATCATCGGGTTATCGCTGTTCCTGTTTGTCCAGGCGCGCAATGTATACCCCCAGCTGCTTCTAGCACGAATTTTTTTCGCCGTAGGGGCTACAGCAGCGTAGGTTGCCCCGATGCAGGACGGGCGTGGCGCAAAGGGCTAACGTAACGTGTAGGGCAACCATGGTGACGGCAATTCTCCCATCTCTGACCGATGAGAGTAGCCCGGCCGCCGAGACGATACCCAAGCCTCCCGCGACGCCCAGAGCGAGCCTTGCGCTCTCGGTTGACTCCGAGGTCACAATCACTCCCGAGCGCTTCCGGAACACCAGTATCAGCAATCGTACAGAATCCGACGCCGGAAGTACAACCGGAGGGCTGGATCCTAGGGGTAAACCGTCGGCTCTCGCCGGCTTTGTCGGGGTCTTCACAGGATGCGGTGCCTTGGTGGCCCTGACTCTCTTCTTACCCCTTCCCTCGCGTTTTGCTCCCATCGAAGGTGTTACTGTGGCCCAAGCCGTCCAGTACAGCTTCTATGTAGTTGGCACGGTTTCTCTTCTTGTCGCTGTCTTCGTCTTCTATGGACTGCGTGGGCTCCAAGGGGAAGAGGGCAAAGGCTTCCGGACCCTGTTTTCCATGCGCGGGACAGCACCTGACGGCTCAGCCTCGAGATATTCGACCGTCCCAAAAAATGTGAGTTTACTGAGAATAAATCTGGAATCATCGTATGACTAAACCTCGCTCTTTAGAAAATCGTCCCTTACTGGCATCTCCTCAGAGAGTCGGTCAGGCTCGGCTTCTCGGACTCGGATATTGCGCTCGGCTACCTCGGTGGTTTTGTCGCACGCGCATCGACCGTGGCCATCTCGCTCTTCATACCCCTTTTTGTGAATACCTTTTTCATCGAAAATGGGTACTGCAAGGGGTCTCCAAACGACCCGTCGGATAAGCTCAAGGAGGAGTGTCGAAAGGCCTACATTCTGGCTTCCATCCTAACCGGCGTTGCCCAGCTAGTGGGCCTCATTTGCGCGCCTGTCTTCGGGTATTTGGGCAGTCGAACAGGCAAGCTAAACTACCCAGTAGTTGTCACAACTACGTTTGGAATTATTGGGTATCTCGCATTCCCTCGACTCAGTAGCCCTGAGTTCAACAACAAGGACGGGCGCGGCGGCAGTCCTCTCGTCTTTTTATTTGCAGCACTCATTGGTATCAGCCAGATCGGTGCCATCGTCTGCAGTCTGGGCTCACTGGGCCGGGGCGTGCTCAAGGTTGACGTGGCCAACGTCTTAACTTTGCGGAACGGTGATCAGGAAACGCTGATTGAGCCGGCTGATGAACTGGGCGACACAGCACCGTTGCTAGAGAACTCGGAGGCGCTACCAGAGGATGCCGTGTCGAGAGTTCGACTCAAGGGCTCAGTCGCGGGCGTTTATTCATGGTGTGGAGGCGCAGCGATTCTACTGCTTGCGAAATTAGGGGGTTACTTGTTCGATACGTGGTCCACTGGGGCGCCATTCTATCTGATGGCAGTATTCAACGGCGTATTGTTGACATTGAGTTTGGGTATCGATATTAGGAGAGCTACAAAAACCAGGAACCGGAACAGGTGATGGGGGTAAACAACAAACACGGAGCATTTAAAAGAGCAAATCAAGCAAACGTTTCAGCCAAATCTTGTCATATTTTATCACCCGCCTGGGTACGTTGACCCCGTTATTAACCCGGAGACAGTTGCTTCTGTCGGCATCTTGCATCCAACTAATAGAAGCGGCTCAATAGTACACGGCATCTACGCAGGCAGATTCTTACCATTCCTCATACCTTCGAAGTAACCATCTCAAACTCAGAGAACTGAGCAACAATGCTTCTTCTTATTGTACTTGAAATCCGGGAATGAGTGATAATGATGAAGCGACAGTGACTCCGAATCGGCTGACGATGACGGCTCCTCGCCGCCAGACCCAGGCAGCAGCGCTTGATCCTCATCGTATCCGCCCTCGCCGTGTTCGTCGTCCTCGCCTTCATCACCACTCTCTGACCCATACAAGTCAAACACCGAAGAAGCCCTTCGGCGCGCTAGGACCGACTCTTCACTCACCGTCACAGCTGTTGCATACGCTGCCATGCTCGCAGGAGATGTCTCCGTGAGCTCATAATCAGATGACACCAACGAGGTTGATGCCGTCGTCTCAGACACGCTGCCGCGTGCAGAGAAGGTATCAGCCGTGGCAGTCCCCGTGCTAGTGGCCACTGCAGCAGCGCGCTTTGAACTAGGTTCGCCGACCCGAAAAGGGGAGATACGCATCACGGTAGTGACGATCGGCATGGGGATGGGAATACCCAGCACTCGAGCTTTACCCTTACCATGGCCCCTAGCAGTAACCCCAAGGGGGATGAGCTCTAGTGGAGGTCGGCAATAGCAGCTGTGGATACAGCAGATTTGATGGGGGTTGCCTGCGCCCAGATTATGGAGGCAGGGTCGGAGGGTTTGGGGTGCCTCTTGCTCAGGGCCAGTGTTCAGACTCGGGATTCTTGTAGCTGCCAAGCTAGGAGGGGTGGCGCAAGTATCACATATGCGCTCTCTGGAGCTGGAGCTGGAGCCCGAGGCGATGGTGGCGTCCGGAGCGACGGGGGCCATTTTTACTTACTTGCCTGGTACCTACCTATCTGGGACGGGACGGGGTTGTTTACCTACCTATCTACGTTTAAGGGGCAGAAGCGGGAGAAGCCGTTGACCAAACACAGCTGCAACGACTGTTGTCAGTACGTTAGATCTCTTCTACCCGCGTCCCGTCAGTGAGTCTGTAGGCAAGACGATATGATAACTTGAGCACGGATCCCAACAGCCGATGGTGATGGTGGAAACAAGGAAAACGGATTCAAACTTTAAATACCCCCTGTCATCATCGCAGAGCAGAGTGCGGATACAGAGGACAAAGAGATGCCTTCTGTACAATAGCTCTGTCGACGGTTCAGCTGGACAGTGTTCCATAGCGGGATAAAGGAGACTGTGACAACAATGCTCTGGGACATCCGGTCAAGTATCAAGTATCAAGTATCTTCTGTCCCACCGGTGAACAGCCAAGAAACCGGTAGACCGTTTCTTGCAGCAGCCAGCATATGCAGTTATGTCTTGCAGATTGCATTGGCATCGGCCTGCGGGTCCCATGGGGACACAGTCTCAGTTTCTGGAATCACGTCACAATAGGGCACACGGGCAAGAGTAGAAGAACATCCAGCATATTTCACGATGGACGAAACACCCGAGTCTACCAGTACAGAAATGCCAAAGCAAAATGGCCACCACCGAAGCAAATGACCCTATTTGTTTCCCTGCCGCTCTCCAGCGGCCCGCCATTTCCCGGGAACACATATGCGCAGGCATCAGCGAAGGCATTTTCGACTGAAATTTGTATGGAAATAAACTGATGGACCCATTTTCTCTTGCTTTTCCGCGGACCCGAGGCCAACAGAGACGCTGAAAGTTGCGTGCCGCTGACATATGAACGCAGCCCAAAGTACCGACCGCATGCTGGCTAACTTTTGTCTCCTTATCGACCATTACCGCCCTCCCTTCAACCTTCGCAGACTCCCCGGAAAGATGTGAGGCTGCGGTTCAGTACCGAGTCTCTCTGCGGTATTCAAAGATGTGCAGATTTACTTGCTGCCGAGGCTCGGGAACGCGGACTCGTCGCTGGTGTTGACGGGTGCGCGGCTCTCCTGGGGACGGGCAGCGCCACGGGCGCCGCCACGGAACTCGCCGCGGGGGGGGCCATCGCCACGGCCACCACCACGGCCACGGCCACGGGGAGCACCATCGCCACGGGGACCGCCACGACCGCCGCCACGGGGACCGCCGCGGGTGGGGCGCTCGGGCTCGATGTAGCGGTTCTCGATCTCAACGAGCTGCTTGACCTTGCGCTCACGCTCGCGCTTGGACTTGCCACCGCTAGCAGCAAAGTAATCCTCACCCTCTTCCTTGACGAGGGGCTTGGCGCCGGCCCACTTCTTGTTGTCCTTCACTCCCTCGTTGGCCTTGCGGAGGGCAAGAGCGGCCTCGCTCTCGAGCGCGAGCTTCTTCTCGGCCAGTTGGGCGAAGTATTGGTCGAGGGTGATGTGCTTGTCCTCTTCCTCCTCTTCCTCCCTGATATCGACGGCAGCAGCCTCACCCTCAGCCTGCTTCTGCTCGGTCTTGGCAATCTCCTCGCCGGCCTGCTCGTCCTTAAGCTCAGCATTGCCTTCGGTGGCGCCCCATCCCTGAGCAGCCTGCTTCTCAGTACCGCTAGTGGCTGTTAGAATTCCGTAATGAAAGGAGAAGGGGTTGGCGGGATCTTACGTAATGCCGGTCTTGCTGTGGCGATCATCCTGGGTGCGGGCACCGCGGCCTCCACGGCCTGGAAAGGTGATTAGTTACCGGAATACTTCACGTTGATATTTGAGTACTGGGTTCGCAACTTACCACCACGGCCACGAGCGGCATAGCCACCACGACCACCGGCACCACCACGGCCGGCGGAGTCCTCGGTGGTCTTACCACGGTTGCGATCGCTTCCAGCGTTGCGATCGCGGAAGGCTGTTGCCAGGCTTGGGTTAGTAAATTGCACCATTGTCCATTTGAGATGGAAGAATGACGACATACCGGCCTCGTTACCGCTTGCGCCTCCGGCGCGGCGGGCACCAGTCGCGGGGACAGCCTTGGCAGGTGCAGAGCCGTCGGCAGTGCGCTTGATGGTGTGAGTTGATGCCTTCTCGACGATCTTCACCGGCGCGGCGGGACCATCAGAGTCACCCTCGACATCATTGCCTGTACCCTCACACGTCAGCATTCCAGCTCCACTCGCTCCTCAACCACAATTGTCGAAAATTTTCTGCTTCTGGAGGGCTTTGTGGTGGGTACGAACCGAGGAGATCGAACAGGTTCTGAAGAGATAGACCAGTCAGCGCTCAATTCTACATTCGATAAAGGTGGCGAAGTCCATTTGGTCAATCGCGTAACTTCGCGATTGAGCAGAGAAGTAGCTGATATGAACCAACGGGCTCAAAGCAGGCGGGTTTGGCTGAAGCCGTGGGCGGAAAACAAACCTTTGAGGCGACAGACATCTTGTCGCCGTTGATTTATCGCCCTTCAAGGCGTGAGTTGTTGAGGCGACCAAAAGCTCCGGGGAGGGTGACTTGGAGAGAAAATGGAGCAGGAGAAACACCTAGCAAATCATGCCCTGGTGCAAAATGCGATTCTTCCTGGTTCTCGGCGACGATCACGACAGTTTCGCTGGTTGGTCGTGTCAACGGCGAAAGTTTTGAGATTTCACTGGATGGGACCAATTCCTTCAGGGAAGGTAAAGCACGGATCACCTGCGCCCCACCCAACCGTGGCGCTGTTGCTTAGCCGACGTTTTTCCTTTTTGAAATTTCAGTGCGTTCGAGGTTAATATTTTAGGGCTATTTCGTCGTTTCTACGATGCAGCCAGACATCGAACGCAAATGCAACACCCAGCTCGTCATGGAGCCTGGGCTTTGGCCCGGAAGCGAACTCGGCAAACATGACGCAACCAGAATATTTGTAGACAAAGAACCAAATAGAATTCTCAAGACGTATTACCGAGTAAGCACGTCAAGAAGACGGAAATGCGACAGGTGTCAATCGCACAGACGGCCACCAGGCAACTACCAGCGGAGTAATCCGGCTCCACTGCTGCAAAGCGACCTTTTCAAAATATGCAGCAATTCACCCTTGCAGCATCACGTCCAAGGTAATGGGAGCTCACGATAAGTTTCATGGGGTTTCAAAAAGGTCTCCTCCTGTGACTCTCTTGACAGTCTGAGGAGGTTTTGACCTGATCTTTCAGGTCCAAGTCGAGCCACTCTTGTTGTGCCCCACACAGCTGGCCCAATCGTTACGCAGGTCTCTCGGAAAATGTCCACCGCCTCCCCCATACTGAAACAACTTAACTTGGACTGGTATGAAACGCTTTCATTCAAACCTGGTGACATATTCTACAGGATATAAGACCAGGCACATATCTTGGCACCTAGGTACTAGTCCAGCAAGCCCACAATATTCATCAATAAATCCCTGAGAACTGGAACTGAGCTTAAATGTTGAGTTTTTATTCATTTCGGACATCAGAGCTTCATCCTACAACAGTGGTGGCATAGGCGGATCGAACTACTCGAATACAGATCCTATCCTGTGATACCATCAAATCACAGAGATTGGGAATCGCCCTTCTTGGTCGGTGAGAAGGCCTCGCGGAAACCACCGCTAAGCCTATGATTATACATTAAAACATCTATCATATCATACCCGAGTTGGCTTACGCTATCACAAACGGCGGTAGGTCTTGATTGTCCTTCTATTAGGCTTGTTTCCCCAGCCTATCATTCCTAGGTACTTAATTCAAATGGAGATAAGCCGTTTATGGAAGACAACTTAAACATTTGGCAATGTAGACTACCCATCAGAAATATCAATCCCTACAATAAAGATGGTAGAGTAGGTAATTTCCGGTAAGGACTGCCGACTCCTATCTTGATTCGAGGTGGAGCGTTCAAGCATAACACTCAGTCAATCTTATTGCTTGATGAGTTGACGCTATCAAAGCCTGCATACGTTCCAACCTCACTGGCAGCGCAGGGAAATGTTAAACTAGGTAGGTAATGCTTTAATCTGTACATTTTATAAATCATGCGTGTGCTTCATAACATTCCGAAGCATGTCTTCGTTTGAGCAAACCCCATAACTATTCGAGTCCCAGATACTCACTGTCGAGATCCTTTCATAAAGAAAACATCGTGACCTACCTCACCCACCTGCTGAGGGTTCTGAGTTTTCCCTTGCCCATCATCGCAACCAATGTGAGACGCGGTACATACAATGCATCCACGCCGTCTCTGCTACAATTGTCTGCTTCACCAACTCCGTCGTGTTATCTCAAAGGACACCCAGAATAAGAGAAATATAAGTGTTGACAGAGAGTTTAACAGAAATTGCATCTCACGTAACATATCAGACTCCATATCGTGATATACGTTGCCGAAGGATGACATTGTACAAGGAGAGAAACCAACAGACAGAGAGGCACGGCCTTCTTTCCCTCACAGAAAGGCCGATACATGACAGAGAAGCGACAAAATAAAATGAGAAATACGCTAGTCGATTGGAAACAATAAGAGAGAGTGACTCTGGGGAGCACCCGACCGGCCTGTCAGGCCGCTTCTCATGTCGACCATGTTGTCCCGATCGCCGCACTCCGTGGCATTTGTGGTCCGTACGGCCTCTCTTTCTCTTTGTGACAATACACCGGTGCTTGCCCCAGCGTCGAATCTCCCATCAAAAACAAAACTTTTGTGATCCTCATAATCGTAACCCAAAAATGTACAGACTAAGAAACCCAAACACTTGCCACCCTCCACAAAATGGGGTATATCCTTCTTGAAGCAAGATTTCAACCGGCCTTCTAGGGTGGCTAAATGAGATGAGAGTGGATATAGTGGTCGTTCGCCGTCCCAATGCATGAGACAATAATTAGTGGTGGCATTCCCATGAGCCACCATGCGTCCTGTCCAATGCAAATGCTTCCAGGGTATCTCGAAAGTTTTTTTCCCCGCCGTGTTTTCCGGAATGCCGAAGTAAATCCCCAAAGCAGTGGAATCATCCGTATGCGCCTCGGCGCGGACTGCTGCCGTATAAAACGCTTGAGCGGCCTCTGGGAGGCCTTTATCGCATATTGCTGGTATCAAAGGAGAACTGTGTGGGGAATGCCATGCTTGCGCTTAACCCGAAAGGGTCAAAATCGTATCCCGGATCAAGCAGCTGGGTCATCGATGGGTATGCCGGGTGCTGTGTGTGAGCGACACCGTCCATGGGGGACTGTCCGGCGATCTGCTGACCACCAGAAGAACCAGTCGTCACGGGCGAGGGGAGGGACATCGTCTGCGGTTCGCCGGTATATGACGGACCAGGGTAGGGGCCTGGCCCTGGGGTATCGGGAGGGTCGCCCGGATCCTCCATAATGTCGGCGGCTGCATCGTACTCCTGTTCTGTACTCACGGAATAAGCCTAGGACGGGCACAGTTCTATCAAAGGGGGAGGGAGGGGAAAAAAGACGGGGCAGCTTGCCGAGTTGCTCAATGTGATTCTGAAAAGACGGCGTTGCGTAGAACGGAGCCGACGTCCCAGGTACCACTCCTCTTGCATGGGCGGCCCCTTGCTGGAGGGCGGCCATTTGCATTTGACGTTGCCCTGGCATGTTGGACAGGGCATGGGGGTTTGGTGGCGCTTTCATGGACGTCGATGTCGACATTGGCGGCCGGATAGAGACAGATAAATGGTCAGAGCTGGTCGGTGAGGCCCCGTGTTGGGAGCCATAGGATGTCGTCGCTGCCGGCGAGGCAGAATGTGATGAAGGAGTCGGTCGGCTCTTGGGTGATGTCGCAGATGAATGACCGTGGATTGGAGGTAGTGGGGATATGATTCCCGGTTCTAGCTTTGGCGCGATACTTGAGTTTGACCTTCGAGCGTGGTGCCTGTTGAGGATGGCTCGTTGAATGGGCGGAGGCTGTACAAGATTCTGGGGCATATGAGTTGGACCGAGGTTGGGGCTGCCAGTCTTGGCACGAAGTTCAGCCTGCACATCAATACCTGAAGTCGCCATATGTCAGTGATATGCAAGGTTGAAGAGGTAACATTGTGAAATACCCTTTTCGAGTAGGATGCGCTCAAGGAGTGAATTCTTGTAGCGCAGCATCAAGCATTCATCAGCTGCGTGCCGGTGGGCGGCTTGGAGATTGGCTAAGTTCTGCTCATGGGTGCGGATAGCCTCTTCGAGTTGCTTGATATACTCGGTCCGCCTTTCCCGAAAAGCCGCCTGTGCTTGCCGGTTCCTCTGCTTCCTTTCCTCGGATGTCGCATAGATCTGCACATGTTGTCAGATGGTGGCGCCGACGGGGCCAAGTGTTTGGCAGAACATAAATTTTAAAAAGAACAAGACAGGGACTGGATGATGTGCATACCGGCTTGCGGCCCCCTTTCCGCTTTGGTTGTTGATTCTCCTGTGTTGCAGTGACAGGGGGCGCCTCTCCTTCGGGGCTCGACCCCATGGAATCCTCACTGTCGTCCTTGGTAGGGTCTTGCTTATCGACCGACATCTTCTCTGACATGGTCCCGCGGGATGGCGTTGTGGCCGTCGATGTTTGGCGATAACAGGTACCGCAGTAGCGCAATGTGCTGCACTGGCAGGCGCTGTAGCGCGGGCGTAAATGTCAGGGCGCTGCTGGAGCAGTGCGACCCGAAGGTGAATGACACAGGCAGGTCACGCCTCTGGCACAGCAAGTGACGTGACGGAGCGAAACGAGCCGAGAAACAATTGCCCGAGGATGGCACCGATCTGGGGCAGTTTCAGGGCCAGGGATGGCGCCAATCAGTGCGTCATATGGGGAAAAAGCGCCTAGGTTGGGGGTGGGATCGATCCGGCAGTCTGGGACCAAATTGTGGTGTTCGTCCCAGCGATAAGGAAAGGGCTGGAGGATCGCGGCGCCTCCCCGGATTCTGTGTGTCAAGACCAAATTTGTCGAGGGCAGGAGAGATAAGCGGGAGGTCGATGACAGGTTGGGTATGTGTAAAGAAAAGAGAAGAATGGGAGGGTTTTATGTAATGCTAATGTCGGCCGAGGTGGGAGGGTCCGCAGACCGCCGTTGCAGCTTGGTCTGGCCAGAGACAAATATCCAGCGGCGTCCACTTAGTGCAGGCCCTGGTCCTAGGGTCAAGCCAGGTCACCTGCGTGCTTTTCGTTGGGCCAGCTCCGCGGACGCAGGCTTGGACGGTCTTGGAGCTTTCAGAACTCTTGCATCCGACAGGCTACCGCCAAATTCGATCCCAACCTACACTGCGTGTCGGCGTGGCGGTGGGCGGTTTCTGGTTGATGGTCGGATACTTCAGGACGCCCGCCCGCTGCCGGTTTGGTGCCCCTCAGTGCACGCACACCACTCACGCACACTCTCAACTGGAGCTCAACCTTAGTCACCCACTGGCCCGCCACTCCACTCTGAGCCCGCCCCGGGCAGATGGACAACCTCGAGTGGGGATGAAAGCTGGCGATGCAGCACACGGCTGTCAACACCCGGATCGCGAGGACTGGACAGTACTGCTTTAGTTCGCCTGCAGCTCGGAACTGAAGGCGCCTTTGGAGTCGGCAGTCGGGGCCGCGCTGTTCAACCGGAACGGCTCGCTGGCCGCTTATTCGCTGCCAGAATGGGGGAAGGGAAGCACCGAGTGCCAGTTCAGCTCTGGGTCCGACGGCCTCGTTGGACGCCTTGCACGCTCTCGAGGGAAAATCAGACGCCGCGTGTACTCCTCGTTTCCTGTCAGACGACGCCGAGGAGGCAACGGCCAGGGCCGCGGCAACACAAACACAAAACTCTCTCGGAAGCCGTTGGCAAGTTGCAGCCGCTCAGGGGAAGGAGGGTCGGGCCGGGCTGCTGTAGTTGGCTCTTCTGCTCCTAGGGGAAGGACTTTCAGTTTACCTGGAAGACCGGGACTTGGGCCAAAAAAGGCAGACGACGCTGGCAACAGAAAGACGTTCGCAGACCATCGAGAGGGAGAAACTGCTGGGCACTCGCTCTTTCCAACTGGGTGGTGCCGGGTTATAAGTGTCTAACGGGAATTAGGTACTTCGGCAGTAAGTCACCCAGTCGCACCCATCTGTTGCCCTGTTAGATGGAGGATGCACAGCTGGGTGCAGCCGGCTCGCTCTCATTTCAGGAACCCTACAGGGTGCATTGACCAAGTGTCAGTGCTGCGCACATTTTTACCTGCGACCATTCGCCAAGGCTGCCCATCGAAGGCCAACCCCAGTGCGGTTGGCATGGCCATTGACATCTGTTCCATTTGGATCCAAGCAGAACACCTTAGCGGACTTGCCCTTGCAGTTTCGTTGCTTTTTTTCTTTCTTTTTTTGCTTCTTGCTCTTTTAACCGGATCTTCCTGGACGGCCCTGTCTACCTGCCGATGGGGAGCATCTCTCGACTACACGCAGCACATCCATATTACCTTATTGATCCTTGCTGAAAGCCTCCTAGGACCCGAGCAAATGGCCTGTGGATGCGGGCCGGTAATCGCTGTGACGACCTCCTCGTCTGCGGGGCTAAGGGGACACGAGTGACTAGACAGCGTCGGGTGTCTCGTCTTGTTCACATCGTCCTTTGGGACGGAGATGCTGATCGGCTGTCTAGAAGAGTGCCATGCTGGGTTGGGGTGCGAGCCGTGAACGGAGCTGTCTGTCCACACCGGATGCTGCCGCGGGAGAACGCCATGAGAGAACGTGGTGAGAGACCCCCCGGAATCATCGGCACAGTCAGTGTCGGCACCACGATATCTTATATTTCCATCGTCATCAGTCCCACGGCGGAGAACTATGTATTCCGCGGCCCGTGGCCTGACAATAGAAAACTCTGTAATGAGCGTGGCACGCAAGATGGAACTTAGTGTTATGAGTATCCCTCCTAACTGACAGCCAGCTCATGCAGGTCAACATCTCAGTTCGCGTCCACGACTTACCTTGTCAGCACAAGCCGTCCGATCCATGGACTTTCATCTTGGCCCTTACTGAAGCGATGACGGGCGAGCCAGACGCCACCGAGATCGGTGTCCCCGAAGGTCAATGATGACGATAAAACGATGAGGGGTTGTATAGGCTCCTTGGGTGGAGGTCGGTGTCGAATTTTCCGGCAGAGCATCTGATAGGCGCAGCCTGTGGTCTCCTTCGCCCTGCCAAGACACACCAAGCTTCACACTCGCCAATTTTTTTGAGCGGTCACCTGAGCTCGGTTCACAGTACGCATCGAAACCAAGCGCCACTTATTAACTGTGTGCTGCCAACTGCAGCTCCCCCGCCATCCCCAAGGTCCTACCGGTTGGCGCGATCGGAGTACTTGGTCTGGAAGTACCTACCGCCACAAGGGAACCGACATTTTCAAGCTCTTCTGGATCGACAAACCAGCCATGACGCTCCCAGGTCGCTGATCAGCGAGGCACGGCATCGGCACAGACGTGCTTTTTTCTTCGACATCGCCCTGGGTAAGATACTTCGCCATCTCCTGGAAGGCGTTCTTGTCAGATGGTCCCCGGCCTCATGAATCCGGCGCCCAATCGGAGCATCACTCTCTCCTGAGATGGACAAGCGACTTGGAAACAGCCCGTACCGTGCAAGGAGAATCTCCGTCAGCTGGGTGAGAACTTGGCGCCCAAGCCTCGCACTGTCGAAGCACTACCTCCGGTCTGGTCGGGCAGCCTGCTCTCAATATCGTTACCTCGTAGGGTGCTGCGGGGTTCACCATACAAGTCCTGTGAAACTGAGGCTGGTATGAAGCCCAATGGGGTAGCAGCTACAGTCTGCTTGAAGCGTCCCAATGGTCCCAAAGGTCTTGGATTCCAGTGCAGCGTGTGCCAGCAGGATCGATGGTGGTAGTGGTGGGAAACCAGATGGCACCGCTCGCCAATGTCCGGGGTTGGGCTACCGATGGCACCCTGGTAATAGCCCCTGTCTAGCGTTGTACCACGACCCTGTTCACGCAACGCACAGGCAAGCGGGGCATGGAAGTGCCAATTTCAAGGTAACGCCAAACCCACGATCAGTCGAGAACCCTGCTTGCAAATTGTGCGCACTTCATTTAAAAGCTCGCGTATCGTGCGGGAGTTTCTGAAACTCATCGCAAATAGGAACACTATTTGACGATACTTCTACTTAGTGTCTGTTGGCGATAATATCCCATCTTTTGCTGCACAGAATGGCAGTTGATGTGGGTTAGGATGGGACGCATTAACTCGTCTAATCCGACTCGATCCAGCTAGAGGCAGCGGGACGCGCCTCGGCGGGGGCCAAGCCACCTAGCCAGCACCATGAAAATCGCAACTCCGAGGAGCATGGCCCTTGCCAAATCCAATGTGGTGCCCCCTCCAAGCGGCCTGTCCCCTATCTTTTTCAGCCCCTCCTACTCTTCAAGTGCCTTTGGCGAATGACACGGAGTCAAGCACCAAGTAACGTTGTTCACTGAGTAGTTTGAGTGAGAGGATCAATCTGCTGATAACTTGAACTGTTTTAAAAGTGACATCCCTTCCAGATATGTTGAGTTGATGGAATGGTAAAAATCAGCCATCACTACATACATTCTGGCACCTTCTGTTGAGGAGCACCACGGGGCTCCACTCAGAGGAGGAGCTGAACACGAGCCAAGGCCTGACGACCAAAGGAATCGGCAGAAATCCCTTGGCTTCGTTGCAGTCTCCAGCAGCCCTCACACGACTGCCCTTGTTCGTGCAGACGCAGCAAATGTAGTGTTGGACAGAAATGCTTTTACTGTGGCAGCCTCCAGCCCCGTCCTCATTCGCCCGGACTTTGAATCCGGATCGGGAGGTGTGGCTTGGGAGAACCTGATGTCTTCGAGAATGTTTCTAGCGCTGACGCTAATGCAGAGATGGCGCACCAGGCCGCATTGGGACGAACATCTGCCTCACGGCCTGCTGGTCCATCACAACAAGCATCGATCCGACGACGAGAGCGCAATCTCCCGACGAGGCATTTTCGATACTGGTGAAGCGGGTGAGAGCGCGGATCCTGCCCGCCTCGCGCACCAATTCCATCCGCCCTACTGTACAACGAACGAGCGAGGCTTTCCACCCACTCATCAAACTGATGCATCCTTCATTGGCCGCCAAGGCTTCTCGAAGGTTGTTTCGAAACCACACAGGTTGCATACTGCCCCCCCAGATACCTGCCGAGTAAGTAGCTGGCTTCTTGACGCAGGTCCCGGCTGTTGAGGGAGACGTGGATTGCGTGTCGAAGACGATAAGACCAAGACCCGCTTGATGTCTTATCGTATCGATGAATGCAAATCGTACTCTTCTTTATCGGGAGGGGGCAGCTTGTGGAGAGAGACACAGCCTTTTGAGTGCCAACTCAAGGTACGATATCGGTTGCTTGGCACTCTCTTACTTGTGTCAACGACTCTTCTACCCCAGTAGGCTTCTTAGGCCATCTAGGCCAAGATTCCTATGTCGAGGTTAGATAACTTGTCTCTTCTAGCCACATCTTGCAATATCACATGAGGTTCGTATTATATGCATGATTTAGGAGGATTTGTCTGTTGTTACTCCGGGGCGATAGCATGTGAGCAGACGTGAGACCAATGGGTTGTGACACGCGACGTCAGCATGCTAAAGTGAGATAGAATACTTGTTCTGGTGACCTGTCTGGGTCGTACATCCATCTTCTGCTTGTTTTGTCTGGGATCCGGGACCCATTTGTTGAGGCGAGTGACATTTATCGATCCGTAGGAAATACCTTTGTTTCGAGCGCCGTTATTTCGTCTCGCAACAGGCGCTTCTAGCGCAACCTTGGCTTGTACAGTGCAACCTTGGGAGTATCGGCCTGCTGTCCGAGCATTGTGTGATGATTTCTCTCAACACCTACGGCCGGCGCCTTTTCCTGCTGCGCTGTGGGACAGGAATTGGGGAATGGCAAGTTGAAGGTCGCTTTTACAAGGGTGCGATTTTATTCCCAGCTTTGATATCTTTCGACCTGTGGGATGGCGTGGGGTTTGGAAAAGCTTTTCGGGCCCGGAAAAATAAGAGGACGCATCCCCGTACTATGGCCAACGTCTCACTTGTACTATGACCCCACTAAGTGCCCATACATAACCCTAACCCCCGGATGCCAACCCCCCCGCACCACTGCCGTGCATCTGTGACAGCTGTCAGCCCATATAACCTTGCGCGCCCGCCTCTAAAATTCCAACCCCCCGCAATTTGCAGTAACTGTGATCGCAAATAACTTCTACACCACAACAAATCGCCCCAGTAAGCTGGAAATTAGCTCAATCAATTGCCCTGCTAATTCCGATCAGAATGTAATCTCCGGACCCCGATGGCGACGAGTGGAGCGAGTTCTCGGGCTGCGAAAGTGAACCACGCGTAATAGCACTTGAGCCACACGGTCGCAAGCAACAGAGGCGATTGCAGAGCTAATTGTGGGCTAATTAGAGGCCACGGAAGCCGATGAAGGCGCTTAGGTAGCACGATAGTTAGTATTCATTTGTAAGATTATTGCAGAAATGGAAGAATTGGTCTGGTTTACGTGGCTTTTGTTGTGTGAACGTTGTTTGTAAGCGTTTCAATTGAGGGGGTTGAATGCGGTCGCGTTCTGGCAGCTGGCGCGGCATTGCGGGGGAGTGAAATGCCCGGGGGTTAGGGTTATGTATGGGCATTTAGTGGGGTCATAGTACAAGTGAGACGTTGGCCATAGTACGGGGATGCGTCCTCTAAAATAAACAGAAGAAAACGTTTAAATCAATCGTATCTCTGTTCCTGGCCATATTTCATCAGAGTGAAAGGACCACAATGTCTCATCCTCCAACAACCTGCCCTCGCCAATGTTACGCCGCTGGAACATTTGATTGGGGATAACAATTAAATAGGCTACACCGAGCCTCTGAAAGCATGGAATTCCTAATATTGATGGTCCTGGCATAGAATCCACACCTCGCAGCATGATGACCCAGTGCCGGACTGACGACGGCTGGGGGCCGAGGGTTGTCGAAACAGCCGTGGCTATCCTAAGCAGGTACCATCTGTCTTTTGTTGTCTGGTCGAGCGACCCTGGGTCTTGGTCAAGATTGCAGATCCATCGTGACTTGGTGCATGATGCTACTCTCGAGCCTTTCGCTCCATCCGAGTCTTTGAAAGATAAGCCGCCGAGCCTGACCGCATTGACGCGACTGTATTTCGTTGAAAGAGATGAGGATTGCACAATGTCCTTGAGTGCGACGACAAAGCCAAAGGGGTCTTCGTGTGTCCACATCCATTACCTGGCAGAACAAATGCTTTGCGGCTTTGTGTCGATACCTGAGTACACACCGGTAGGATTCCCAGCCTTCGCCGACGGAATTCAATAAAAGCAGACACCAACAACCACCTCAAGTTAGCTCTCTCCTTCAAACCCAGATTCCTATTCATCTTCCACCAAATCGTCTCGAAAGTTTGGTTATCACAACCAGCATCTCAAGATGATTCGCCTCCACGAAAAGTTTCGACACAACCGAGGGTATATACCCAACGCCATCCGATCCAATCTTGGTATTGGTGAGAGTGTGGACTTCTACAAGCACGGTCGATGTGACAAGGACAGCCATCCAGGCCATGACTTGGAAGATCGTGGGAATGATCGGATTTCTTGCGGTATATGCTATGAGATCATCCCGGCAAACGAACCCATCATCAACTTAGGTTGTATGATCAACTCAGGCTTCTGTCTCCGTTGCACCAGGGCAATCGCTTCCAAGCACGTCGAGATCATAGACAGCCCAACCCGCGTGGGCGAAGTGAAGAAACTGCAGGACGAAAGAGAAGAGTTCAGACTTGAGTTATCATGGGCGAACAAGCAATGCGATCGGTATCATGACGTGCCTTACTACAGACCATGCCCCTGGCTCTTTGATATGTCGGTGGGCAATGGACGAGAGGGAAGACTTGAACAGGACGCTTATACAGCTGCCGGGCTTAGACTTGAGTGCTGTGGACGTTATGGACGTTATGGACGTTGCGTCTTGACTAGAAACCTCGTGAGCTGTCTAACTCCCGCTCTATCCAAAGCCTTCTTTTTGCGCGTCAAGTGGATGAGCGAACCACCTGACAGGCGATGCTGCGCTTTCCCGGATTGCGGGGAGTTCATTCCCCAAGAGTGTAGATACCCCCCTAGTGTTTACGGAATCCAAGCCCCTCGTCGGATGTACTGTTTGTCTTGCGGAAGGGACTCGGAGGTTCGGGAGAAAGGAGAGTAACCTCTTCTTGCCGAGGCACAGACCAAATTCCCTTGGTTCTCAGCAGGCCACCCAATGCTTCTTCCTGCAGGTTCTCCGCCCTGGACTATTTTGACGCACATTGGCCGCAGAGCTAACCGGCAAGTTTATACGATGCCTGAGTCATCCATTGAGTGGCAGGCTACCGAGCTCGATGGGTTTGACCTGGCTGTTTTTGTCAGAAATACTCTTCACGAGCTTCCCCCGCCGGTTGTCGACAATCTACCCCCTGTCAAGAAGCCCTTGTGACTCTTGCTCCCTCCGTCACTGCTGATGATAGCCCAGCACGTACCCCCTATCAAGAAGCCCTTGTGTTTCTTGCTCCCTTTGCCACTGCATGGGTTATCTTAGCTATAGCTCTATCAGTCTGACTCCATTTCACCCTTAGGTAGGCCCTGTAACACGATGGCTACATCGTTCAACAAGTGGCCAGGGCTGTTTTTAACTAAACCAAATTCGCTTTCCCAACTTTACGTATTCCCATATCAAGTGATCATATGATATAATAGGGTGGCCATCTGGATAATATTGACCGTACTCCAAGTCCGTAGTGCCAGAAATGAGACAATCCTTATCCTAGCCTTTGAAACTTGGAGCCGTACACACCACGACGTATGAAATGAATCCAGCATATACCCAAACTCAAGCCTCCAGAACACGATCACGATTCTCCTTGATCTCAGTCGCGACCTTCTTGAGCGTGTTGAACTTCTCGCGGTTCATAGAATCCTGATACATCGTAAGATCCGCTCCGTTCGCCAACGCTCGCTTGAGATCCCTCAACCTGCCAGCGGTCTGCTCCAGAGATTTGTTCTGCATGGCGTGCCAAACCGTAACGACTAAATATTACCTAATAAGAAGCTTTATATGTTGTTTAAATAGTATTTCCATTAATATATATTATTAAGTAAGCTTAGCAAAAGCTTAGTAAACGATTACCGCTTAGATTAAAGTAAGGTCTACACTTATAGATACTAAGCTTACGTTCTTAATAAAAGGTAAAAGGTAAAGTAAGATAAGCTTAGTTTTAAAACTAAATCTTAAGGGTATATTAAGTACTTAGTTAAATACGTAGCCTTTAACATTTACCGTATTTAATACCTATAACTGAAAACGGTACTTATAACACGTAATATAATATTTAATAAAAGGGTCTTTTATAAAAAGGAGAGTAAGGAAGTAAAGGTACTGTTAGTATAAGTTACTTAATAGTTACTTAGCTTTATTAAAATTAAGCTGTAAATATAGGACGCTTTATCTATACCTAAGATTATTACATAATATTTTAAACTTAAACGTTATACTTATATTTACTAATAACGAAGCTTTAACTTCTAAATCTGCTAATAAAGATGCTTTTAATGGTTAGAACTATTACGACTTGCACCCGATATAGGCCTCGAGAGGACTGGCGCGGGTTAAGACAGAACGTATAGCAGGATGCTAACAGGTAGGGGGCGTTCCGAAGGCGGCTTATTAAGCTAGCACTCTTAGACGGGGGTTTAATGTCACTGTAGGTCGCTGTCACTATAATGTATAAAGATAAGTCTAAACAGTAGGACACAAATAAATCATTAAATACTAACGTGAGGAACTAGAAGTCCCTTACGTCTATCGTGGTCACGATGATGACTATCTATACTAACTAGCTAAGAGGTACCTTGTACCTTGCTCAGTGGGTTTCTGCTTAGTAGGGGACTGAGCACCTTACCACTAAGCACTTCCTGCTTAGTGACCTTAAGGATGCTCAGTACGTGAGCGTGTTTGCTAAGACTAAGCGACCGCTGACTGGTTGTAAGGGCTTCGGGTCCTTGCACCCCTGGCCCAGTGCGCAGCACCGTACGTACTGCCTTTCCGCACTGTTCCTTCTGCGGGGAATCCGTCAGGCCGCTCCGGCCCAAGTGACGGTCTGCAGGGTCGTCACAAGAACCTAAGGGTAAGTGCGCTTAAAGACAGAGTAACGCTCCTTTACATTAAGGATAAGCTTATAAAGCTTAAGGAAAGCTCTATAAGCATTAAACTAAAACTTATAACTTTAAAGTTGACGTTAAAGGTTAAAGCTTAGCTTTAAACTTAAGGCTTATACCTTTACTTAATTAGCAAGAGTGTTAGATTACTTTTTACACATTATAATAGGTTTAGAGAGACTAAAGAGCTCTTTAAATAACAGTCTAGATAACGAGAAACTTTAAAATAGTTAGATAAGGCTTTTACTTATAATGTAAAGCTACGTATAATTACTAAGGAAAACAGCTACTTACAGGAGAATAGTAATAATAAGACATTTATAACCTTTAAGTAGGAAGCTTTAAAAGAGTATAAAGATACCTTATTAAAAGATTTTACTAAAGATATTATTATACCATTAGTCTCAGTGTTGCAGTTTCTACCTCTCGATTTGGCAGCATCTGCTGCCGAATTAGGCGGCTTCGACTACTTACATGCCCTATTACCTTTCTTTCGCTTATAGTAATAGTGTAAACGTAACGTATATAGTTCTCCACTAATTGTTACACTGTTTCCCACCTTTATAAGTTATTAAATAACTTGTAAGAGAGACCCTTAGCTTATAATATACGCACCTAGATGTTTTCCTTTAGGCTTTGCCACTTTACCAGTTCTTTAGCTTCTACTTAACTGGTTATCTAAGTAAGATTATCTTTCTATAAGCATTCTTCTCTTAGCGCCTAAATATTTTCTATATATATTCTGCACCGTTATTACATCTGCTACCTTACGCTCTTTGCAGAAGTGATGTCAGATTCCTTTATTTATCTAGATATTTTAATAACCTTATAAAATGCTATGTAAAGGTGCTACGAATCCGACGTTGCTTATAAGGGAAATTAAGCTAGAAGAGTTAGCTCGTATAGGTACTAGAGAGTTATATAATACATATTAATATTCGGTAATTACCATATCTACCTAAGGCGGTAAGAATTACCACCTTTTACCTTACCCAAGCCCGTAACTGGTAATTTACCCTATATAACAACTACACGTGACTTAAGTGGGGCCGGGTTAGGGTTTTCTATAGGGGAAATCTATAGCCCCGTTCTGCTAGGGTAAACTTTACGCTCACCGCTCTCACAGCTCCTATAACCCACCTTCTTTGTAATAACTCTATTCTTAACCTCTATTCTTAACCTTGATAGCTCTATCTACAAAGGCTATTTCACCTTATTACGATTACGTTAATTCTCTTAATACCGAAAGTATTCTCGCTAAATATTACAACTTTAATTTCAGTAAGTAGTTTAGGTACTAGTAGTGCTTTATAACCTTTACGTGTAACGTTACATGGTAGAGAAGGTACCTTATTAAGTGTATAACTTCTAATACTGTAAGCGCGAGTTAGTATAGTAGTCGATTTTTGTGACGACCTTGCAGGCCGTCACTTAGGCCGGGGCGGCCTGACGAATTCCCCGCAGAAGGAACAGTGCAGGGGGACAGTGCATACTGTCCAGGCGCACTGGGCTAGGGGTGTAAAGACCTGAAGCCCTTACGACTAATGAGATGCTGCTTGCAGCATGCCAAGTGCTTGCATTGCGAGTAGAAGAAACCTTATAAGCAGAATGCTCACACGATGTAAAGTACTCGCATAATAAGCACTTATAACACTATAAGTAAAGTATAAAATACCTCCTAGTTAGTTAGTATAGATAATTATAATTATACTTATAACTACTATAAGGGACTTTAATTCCTTACGTTAATATTTAATTATTTATTTATATCCTACTGTTCAGACTTACCTTTATACATTATAGCGACAGCGACCTATAGTGATATTAAACCCCCTATTTAGGAGTGTTAGCTTAATAAGCCGTCTTTAGAACGCCCCTTACCTATTAGCGTCTTGCTATACGTTCTGTCTTAACTTATACCAGTCCTTTTAAGGCCTGTGTTAGGTATAGGTTGTAATACGATACTAGTATTAAGTTCTGAACGCTGTTTATTAAATTCCCAGACACTACCTTTCTCCTACTAATATGTTAACCTCTAGAAAAGGAAAGGAGATTAAGAAAGTGTAAGCTTAGCCTTAACTCCCTACTATTGATAAGTTAGCTACACGCTTTGAAGACTTAAACCTTAACCAGTAGGGACTGGTTAAGGAGCTTAATAAGGCCTTCCCTAGAGATATTAAGAGTTATATCGGTCTTATTAAGAAACTCTAGGTCTGACTTAACGTTATTAAGTTAGAAAATAATAACTTTAAGGGCTTATAGAAGAAACAAGTAAAGCTCCCTCCACCTTTACGCTTTAAGGGAGACTTTACGCAGTTAGAGTCCTAAATAGCTTAGCTTTAAAGTTATGTTACTTATTATAATAAACAGTTTTTTAAAAAAGAAGGAAAAGTCAGGTTTGCCAGAGCTTTACTAGATGGAGTAGCTGCTTGCTGGTATAAACCTTATGTAAAGATAATTAACGACCTTTTTATAAATAGAGCACGAAAGGAAGCCCCTAAGACTTAGGCTCTTTTTGACGACTTTGACATTTTTATTAACTAACTCTGGATTAAGTTTAAAGAACTAGACGCCCTTAAGCGGGCTGAGTAACGCCTTATAGCTTTAAGGCAGACGTCCTTAATCTTTAAGTTCTCTATACGCTTTAAACTGGAAGTAGTAAAGATTAAACTTGGCTAAGAAGCCTTAGTAATGCTGTTTTAGAGTGGTTTGAAGGAGCACGTTATTAAAGACCTTTATTAAGAGGACTGACCGGACTGTTTTTAGGAGTTAGTTGAGATGGCTATTAAGGTTAATAACTGGTATTATGATTACCATTATTAAAAGAGCTTCTGGAAGGAATGGACCCCTTACTAGTTAAGTAAACTAAAAAAGGGGAACTAGTTGACTGTAACAGGCTACTACCCTGGGCTAATGGATATTAGCATAGTAAACTGTTAGAATTAACCTAACTGTGATAAGCCTTAACGGTAGTAACAGTAGAAGCAGTCTAGGGACTTATCCTAAGTCTAGTACTTTAATTACGATAAGAAAAACCATATAGTATGGCAGTACCTGTCACTAAAACAAGTTAACTGGAAACCCATTTTAAAAGGAGGAAAGCACGTTAGGTTTAACTTAAAAGATATTTATATTAAGATAGTAGGTAATAAAGAAGACTACACTTAAATAAATAAGTGTAAGTTAGGAGATAAAGGAGAAAAGGAGGAAGAACCTTAGGATATAATGTACCTAATCTTTAAGGGTGTTTTAAAAGAGTTAGTTATAAAGGTGTAAGTTGTTACAGACTGACTTTAAAGTGGAAACTTAGAATTGTTAGAGGTGTAGGTTATAAAAGACCGATTTTAGGAAGAGATGTTCCGGTTAGCTGTTACAGGCCTTAAAAACCTTACCTTGTAAGCTTAGGAATTAAGGAAGTTTAGGAAGGACCTTAACTTAAAAGTTATTAAAATGGTAAAAGGAGTTAAAGAATTAGCCCTCCAGGCCACTTAAACGGTAAAGTAAGCCTTAAAAGGCGAAAGAGAGTAAACTGAAAGAATTAAGTTAGAAAAGCGGAAGTTCTTCTCCACAGTACCCCTTAAGACTTTTAAACACTTTAAACACGCTAAGTAGATTAGCACCCTTACCTCCTTAGAAGAAGGACAGCTTAGATAGCTGCCTTATATTAAAGCTAGTGTGCCTTAAACTGGTACCTTAAAAGTCCCTTAAGAAGGTATAAAGTAAGCATATTAATAAAGGGTTTAGAAGTTGAAGGAGAAATATTAAAAGTTAGTAAATGAAATAGAGGACCTGTAAGTTAAAGGCCTTACTGTGACGTCTAAGGATAAAGTGGTGGAAATTAGGTTAAAACTTTATAATAAAGTTCACTTCACTAATTAGCTTAAATATTAACTTGTTAAGGAAGACCACTTTGTGGAAGAATAAGCCAGGTTACTGTTACTTAAGTTCTGGGAAGAAGTTTAAGAGAAATAACGTATATGGAGGTAAGTAGAAGAAAAGAAAAAATAAGGTGCCACTTCCCCTATTCTGTACTTTATAACTATAACACTTATAGTTAACATTAATTACCCTAGTTATAAAGATATATTATAAATTAATTATATATATAATAATTACACTTTTAACTGGCATTACGGACTTAAGGCCCTTTATAACCATTTCCCTAACGTGTGGAAACGGGACTATGCTATCATTAAAGTAAAGTTAGAACTGGCTTACTATTAAGTCTCTTACTCCTTAATAAAAGAGTCTGGTAATAAGTGGAAAGTTACTATAATTAATTAAGCCCCTGTAACGTGCTGGTGAGGAGGGGTACTTAATAACTGCCTAATTGTAACGTGCTTGTTATATCTTAATAGAAAAGCCAGAGAATAGTAGAAGTGAGAAGACTACTAGCGGATTTAAGAGTAAAAAGACATTGTTGCGATCCAGTCTTATAAAACGTATTATTAACTTATTAAGGACTTTAGAAACATTATACTGTTTAAAGTTAATTAGACGTTAAGGTGTGAGAATTTAGGGAAGGTTAATCGCTAGGTTTACTGGAGCTGCCTGTTTTTCTAGAAGGAATTGGGAAAAGGTTACAGGCCCTTTAGAAAGGCTGGAAACCAGTAGTTTGCTGGTTAGTAAAAACCCTGAGAAGAAGGAGAGGCATTTAAAAGTTAAGTTAAATAAGATTTTAAAGATAAATGATTATTATAACTTAAATGTTAAAAAAGTATAAGTATTATTTTATTAGTATTGATATAATAGATAGAAGAGGGAGGCTGTTTAGGGTAAGAGTAGTGATTAATAACAGGAGTGCTTCTAACCTAATACACCCCTTATTAGTTAATTAAAGGAAACTCCTTAATTAAGAGTATAAAGAGGTTATTCCCATTTGGAATAGAGAAGGAGGCCTATATTAGTATAATAATAATAAAGTTACCCACTATTTACCACTCTTAATTAAAGTGGATAGGGATAAATAATAAGTGGACTTTAATATTACACTAGTTACAGGTTATAATATAATATTAAGTTTACCCTGGCTGGAAAAGTATAACCCTGTAATTAACTAGAGGAGTGGCCATCTCACCTTTAGTAAGTCCCTTAATAGTGATCACCGTTTAGAGAAAGTTAAAAAGGTATTAAACTGTTCTAAAGACGTATAAAACATTTAAAAGCACATTAAACCCTTAGAATTAAATATGGTTTAGGTTAGGTTTACTAAGACGGTTAAAGGATTAAAAGGTTTACTACATTACTTAAATAATAATTTAAAAGGTGGAAAGAAGCGAGAAGCTGATTTATAGATAAGTGAAGAAGTTAATTTATTTAAGGTACCTGTAAAGTATAGGAAGTTTACCTTGTTTTGAAAAAAGATACCGTAATTACTAGACCACAGACTGTAAAACTATAAAATTAAATTAAAGCTAGGAGTGAAGCTTTACAGCTTCCAGCCTTATTATTTAAACCTTTAGTAAGCTGAAGCCTAATAGGAGTATGTTAATAAGAACTTAAAAAACAGGTTTATTGTGGAGTCCCAGTCCCCAGTAGGGTACTTAGTGCTATTTATCCTAAGGAAGGGAGATAGTAAGTTATATATAGTTATTAATTATTAAACGTTAAATAAAGATATAATTAAAAACTGTTACCTATTACTATTTATTATGGAAATGTAAGAACGGATTATTAAGGTAAATTAATTCTCTAATCTTAACTTTCCTATAAGATTTAACCATATTAAAGTAAAGGAAAAGGATAAATATAAGACGGCCTTTTAAACTCGTAACGGGTATTACCAGTACTATGTTATGTTAATAGGATTAATAAACGCCCTTATAACCTTTTAAGGCCTTATTAACAATATCCTTTACCCCTTCCTTAATAAGTTTATCTTTATATATTTAAATAACGTTTTAATTTATTCTAAAACTTTAAAAGAATATTAAAAGCATGTGTAACAGGTTTTAACAGCTTTTAAAAAAGCGAAACTGACAGTAAACTTAAAAAAGAGCTACTTTTACATTGAGAAGCTAAACTATTTAAGGTTTAAAGTAACCCTTAGAAAGCTTAAAATGTAACTGGAGAAGATAAAGGTAGTTAGGGACTAGCTTACTTTAAAGAATTAAAAAGAGTTATAAACCTTTATTAACTTTATAAACTTCTATTACTGTTTTATTAGGTACTTTACGAAAATTGTAAGATTACTTTATAAACTTACAGGTAAAGGAAAGCCGTTTAAATAGATTAAAAGATAATAGAAGGTGTTTAAAGACTTTAAACACACCTTTATTATAATACCAGTCCTAGCCCTCCCTGATTTTTTAAAGCCTTTTTAAGTTAAGATAAACTCCTTAGAATTCGTTATTAGTAAAGAACTTAATTAAGTTTAGGACGATAGGAAACGCCACTTAGTTACCTTTCTGTTAAAAGGAATCCACAGCCTAGCCTTATAATATTTAATCCACGATAAGGAACTGATAGTGATTATTTAATGTTTTACTAAATAGGTACTGTATTTAAGCGGTATGGAAGAACTAGTCTAGGTCTTTTTAAATTATAATAACCTCTGGTACTTCTTAATGAAGGAACTTAACTTACAGTAAGTACGATAAGTAAAGTTAATAACCCTGTTTTACTTCCAGATTTACTATATTAAAGGAAAAGATAATAGGTAAGTTAATACTCTTAATTAAAGACAGGATTATAAAGATGCTAATCTGGTCCTAATCCCTATTATTATGTTTAATAAAGTTAAGAACGGCACGTTAAAACATACATTATAAGTGTTAGATAACTAAACGTTAGAATAAATTATTAACGTTTATATAAACTTATAAATAAAGTATAATATTTATTAGTAATAATAAGACTTTTAAGTAAGAAGGTTAATAAAAAGAACCTGTAAATATAAATACCCTTTAAGAGACTTTTTAAGGTATATGTAAGATTATGGGAGGGAGTGCCTGATATATCTAAACTATGACGAAACTGGTTATTAGCTGGAATAGTTACTAAAAGGTGTAAACGGCGTGTTTAAATTAAGAGTAAGGTTATAATATTAAGAGAAACTGTACATTTACAGCCTGGATAAATAAAAGGAGTATGTTTAATAAGTTTATAAATCTTAACTTAAAGGATATATAGGCCGAGTTAAGACTTTTACATAAGCTTAACAGGTGTACGCCTTCCTGGGAATAAAGAAGTTAGTTAAGGAAGTGGTTAATAACTGTAATATCTGTTACTAGAAGTAAAATTAACGTTATAAGCCTTATAGACTTTTTAAACCACTCCCTGTACTATAAGCGTTATAAAGTTTAATCTTATTTAACTTTATTATTAGGATTTTAAAGTCTAAGGACCTTATTATAGGAGTCACCTATAACCAGATCCTTATAATGGTTAACAGGTTGATAAAATAGGCTTATTTTCTACTAACTTTAAAGGATATAATAGTGGAGTAACTTACTTATATCTTTAAGAAAGAGGTAGTTTTATAACACCTTTAGCTAGATAACATTGTTACAGATTGAGATAAGCTGATTATGTTAAAGTTTTAGTAAAGGCTAATATAAAGAATGGGTGTGAAAAGTAAGCTTTTAACAGCTTTCCACCTATAGACAGATAGTTAAACAGAGTAAGTTAACTAAATACTTATAATGTACCTTTAAGCTTACGTTAACTTTAAATAAGATAATTAGCTTAAACTGTTATTAATAACGTAAATAGCTTATAATATAACATTAATTAAGTTAACAGGTATGTTACCATTCTTTACTAATTACAGTAAGGAGCTTAAGCTCCGTTAAGGCCTGCCTACTAGCGCCCTTTAAGCTGCAGTCCGTATAGACTGGATGTAAGAGCTGTATAACCACCTGTAAGCCAAATTTAAGTTTACACGTGAATAAATAAAGAAGTTTACTAATAAACATTAAATTAAGTAATTAGTGCTTAAGAAAGGACTTTATTATAATAATAAATAAGTTAAGGGACTGACTTTTCAGGAAAGGGACTATATCTACCTTTTTTTATAAAACCTGTATTTGAAACAGCCTAGTAAGAAGCTTGACTTTAAAAGGTACGGATTATTCTAAATTAAGAAAAAGGTCGCCACCTCTAATTACGAATTAAACCTACCCGCTAGCATAAAGGTGCAGATTAAGGTTTTTCACATCTCACTTTTAAAACCTACCTTAAAGGGAGTTCCTTTAAAAAAGAAGATTAAGATCGACGCCGATAAGGACGAATATAACGTTAAGGAAGTTATAAATTTACGAAAAAGGAAGAATATGTTTAAATATCTTATTAAGTAGCTAGATTACAGCCCTAAGAGTAACTTATAAAAGCTAGTTAAAAGTCTTAAGTGCCCAGACCTAATTATAGAGTTCTACTGAAAAAATCCAGATTAACTAAAGTTAATAATAAGAATTAGAAATAAGATAAGATCTGATATTTAAATTACTATACTGAAAAGTAAGACTATTATAAGATTTAAAACTTAAAAAACGGTAGGAAACTCCTTAATAAGTATGGAAAGACGTTTATTAAAACCTTTAACTAGGGTTATAAGGACCTTAAACCTAATAAGGAGGCTAGGCCTTTAAAGCTCCTAATAAGCTTTATATAAAAATAAATATTGTTAAAAGAAGTTAGTAAAAAGGGATAAGTATATTATTACTGTGTTAAAAAGAGCCGTTTCGTTTATTAAAAGAAATTATAAACTAAGTTATAAAGTAGCTGCTTACTATAAAGACCCTGCCAGGAAATTCCCCTAGTTAAAAGACTCCACGTCTTTAAAAAGGGCGTTTAACCTAGCCTCCTTACTTTCCTGGAACTCTAACAGCTCCGCTTTATAACTAAACGCTTTTACAGCCTAATCCTTAAGGCGGAACCGCTGCTTATAAAGGCGTGTTAAGTGTGTTAATGCCTTTTAAAGCTTAATAGTAGCCTTATAAAGCTGCTAAGTAACAGATTTAACTTATAAGTTAAAGTTCTGCTTTTTAATAAGAAAAGCCTTTAACTTCGCTTTACTAACATTAAAAGCGTCACACTAAGAAGGCTGGTGCCTCTTTAAACAGTGGTTATAACTGTTAGACTGATTTAAAACTTAATAGATGAGCGGAGGGTTAGCAGACTTATAAAAAGAATAAGGGGACATTTTATTACTAAACGCGTATGTATAGGCTGTAAGGTTTAGACGGTGGTTAGTGTTTCTGCCCTATTCCCGTTTTAAAACCCGGAAGCCGGACATTTATTATATAGTAAAGTAGTGTAAGGGGAAAACTTACCTCTTAAGTTCTTTATAAAAAAAGAACGTTAAAAAGGGAGAATCGTGTAACGACCTTACAGGCCGTCACTTAAGCTAGGGCAGCCTGATAAATTCCCTATAAAAGGAACAGTGTAAGGGGATAGTGTATACTGTTTAGGCGCACTGGGCTAGGGGTATAAAGACTTAAAGCCCTTACGATTAATAAGATGCTGCTTACAGCATACTAAGTGCTTATATCGCGAGTAGAAGAAACCTTATAAGTAGAACGCTTATACGATATAAAGTGCTTATATAATAAGCACTTATAACATTATAAGTAAAGTACAAAGTACCTCCCAGCTAGTTAGTATAGATAATTATAATTATGCCTATAACCACCATAAGGGACTTTAATTCCTCACGCTAGTATTCAATTATTCATTTATATCTTACTGTTCAGACTCACCTCTGTGCATTATAGCGACAGCGACCTATAGTAACATTAAACCCCCTATCTAGGAGTGCTAGCTTAATAAGCCGTCTTCGGAACGCCCCCTACCTGTTAGCGTCCTGCCATACGTTCTGTCTTAACCCGCACCAGTCCTCTTAAGGCCTGTGTCGGGTGTAGGTTGTAATAATTTTACCCTCTGTTACGATTAGCAAGGTGCTAAAGAACTATTAAGAAAGAGTTATAAAGATGGCAGCTATTGCAGTTTTTACTATAGGACTGTTATTTACGCTGTTTGAATACCCTGTGATAAAAGATCTACTTTAAGAGCTTAATCCGAACTATACTTTACTGTCTAATAATATAATTACACTTTAACTGCCTTAGGTATAGTTAAAGTGCTGTAAGGAGGTTAAGAAGTATATTAACTAAGCTTAATTAATTAACCTTATTATTAATAGTTTAGACGATACTGTTAATAACTAAATAATTAATGTATCGATTTAGATACTTTATTTACTAGCTTTTTACTAAGAGACGATTAATACTAGTACTGAGAGCTACTTTACTAAGGGTTACGTATCGCTCTTTAAGCCTATTATTAAAGATATTATTAACCTGAATATATTGAAGATTAACGTAATAATAACTGATATAAACTTTATAATATATAAGTTTTATTATAAGATAATTAAGAGATTTAGTTTCTTACACGTTTTTTATACACTTTACGATTCCCACAGCTTTTAGTTATTAATTAAGGATATCTTATAAATATTAAGATAGAAGGAGGTAATAGCTGCTGTTTCGAAAGTTCTAGCTTTCTTTAAGAAATCTAAGCTTTAGTTAGCCTTTTTACATAACTACTAATAACGGCTTTATAATAAGAAGAAGGCTTTAATTAGTTTGGTTATCATTTAGTAAGGTATTTAATTATCAGCTTTCCGGTCTGTTTCTAGTAGTAAAGAGGCTCTTTAGGCCTGGGTATGTAAATTGGTTTTTATTATAGATTACGAGATACGATAGCGTTAAGCTAAGGTTATTACATATCTTAAAGATTACGTTTTCTAGTGTTATGTAGAGGTTCTTATAAAGGTTTTAAGGCTAGTTAGCGCAGTTTAAGAACGCTTAGAATTGGACTGTCTACACGTTAGCTACATTATTAAGAATTAGTAATCGATCTAGGTTAGGTAGTAATATTTAAAGAGGTCTGTAAAGTAATTTAAGGTTAACTAGTAATAATTATACTATATAATCGCTATTAGGTAATAAAAGTAAACCTTAAACCTTTACTTTATTATTTAGGCTTTAGATCTTTCTATTTAGAATAAGTTACTCTTTATTAAAACCCTTACGCGTGTAAAGGCCTTTTTACAGCGATATTATATTACAGGATTTTAACTAGTAGTAATCTCTTAGTTTTATTAGTTTAGAAACCGGGATAAAGTATATTTTAAAGTGGATTACATAGCTAATTAAGAGGTTAAACCTTACGATTTCTAACTCTAGCATAACATTACAGATCTTAAATTAGCCGTTCTGGCTAAGAGGGTCTTTTCTACTCTAGTTAATAATATGCCTTCTAAACGCTCCTTTTCTGTAACGAAGTTTCTCTATAGTAAAGTACGTAACTAGCTTATATTAAAAAGAGCTAACTACACTGCCTTTATCTTCCTAAATACTAACGCTTTGGAAAGACTTAAGAATCTAGAAGACTGTAATAACAGGAAAGAGCGTTTAGATTCTTAAGAGTCTGTTAATCTAGCCAAACTACTAGAGATAGTATTACAACCTGCACCTGACACAGGCCTCGAGAGGACTGGCACGGGTTAAGACAGAACGTATAGCAGGACACCAACAGGTAAGAGGCGTTCTAAAGACGGCTTATTAAGCTAGCACTCCTAGACGGGGGGTTTAACGTTACTGTAGGTCGCTGTCACTATAATGCACAGAGGTGAGTCTGAACAGTAGGACATAAATAAATAATTAAATACTAGCGTGAGGAACCAGAGTCCCTCACGGTGGTTATGGGTATAACTATAACTATCTATACTAACTAACTGGGAGGTACTTTATACCTTACTTGTAATGTCGCAAGTGCTTGTTATGCAAGCACTTTACACCGCGTAAGCATTCTGCTCGTAAGGTTTTTCCTGCTCGCGATGCGAGCACTCGGCATGTCGCGAGCGGCACCTCATTGGTCGTAGGGGCTTCGGGTCTTTGCACCCCTGGCCCAGTGCGCCTGGACAGTATACACTGTTCCCCTGCACTGTTCCTTCTGCGGGGGATTCGTCAGGCCGCCCCGGCCCAAGTGACGGCCTGCAGGGTCGTCACAGATGGAGGATAAGCACTAGAATCTATTTAAAGGCCCTAGAGCAGAGGAATTCTTCGAGGCTGTTATGGATAAGGTAGGTGAAGAAGACGAAGAATAGGAAGCCCTGTCTTAGATTTCTATTTTTAGCAGTTAAACCTAGTAAAATATCACTTTTTCAGACACTAAACCCTCGCCCAGTCAAGTGCCCAGTCAGCTAAAATTGTGGGCCCTAGGGGGCTGGGTAATCTTGGCATTACCTGATTACCGGAGTCAGGAAATGGAAAGGGGCTAAAAGCTGGAAATTGGTAACATAACCGTTACCGTTACCGAACACTAATATATATATATAAGGAAGCTGTAGAATTGTCTGATTTATCTGTTTTAGATTCAGTTATTATTATTTCCTAATGTTGTAATTGTGTAATTAAGGATAGTTATGGTGTATAGAAAAGTAGTTAGTTTATTTATCTGGTCATCTCGCTTATTATAAACGTTAAAAAATAAAAGAAAACACTTACATCACTTTTAAAAGAAGCTTATTAAAGCCTTTTAAAGCTTAATAAACGGGGCGTTAACTTTAATACAAACTATAAGCTTAATAACTAATAAAACTTTAAGGGCTTATCAGTAGCTTAGATCTATAACGACTTTAATAGATAATAATAAGCACATGCTAAAAAGGAGCTTTTACACGTTATAAAAGAGATAAGAAAACTTCAAAAGCTAATATCTTCACGTACGTAAATCATACAGCTGCACGGCTAGTTCTACTAGATTTCGCCACTTATAGAAAATATAGCTGCTTATATTCTTTTACCGATTGAAAAAGTAATGCTTGGAAAATAGTAACATATTTTATAAGCAAGCTGATAATATAAGTAAGCTGATAATTTTTCCACCACTCCACTCTCTTTACCTTTTGTAACATTTTCCTCTACAACACAAAATGGCACCGCCTTCGAAAGATGCGTAATTGAACTTAGCATTTCAATCTCTTGAAAAAGACCCTAAACTTCGTCTTTTAACTGCAGTAAAGATTTATTCTGTCCCTTATACTACCCTTCATAATCGACGCGCTGGTCGGCCTTCACGACGCGATATTCTAGCCAACTCACGTAAACTTACAGATCTAGAGGAGGATTCGATTATTCAGTACATAACTGAGCTCTGTACACGTATTTCCTCCTCGGCTTCGTTTTGTGAAAGATATAGCTAACCGACTGTTACGCGAACGCGACGCGCCTCCTGTTGGTAAGCTCTAGGCTTATAACTTTATCAAACGCTAACTAGAGCTCCAGACGCGTTTTTCGCGTAGATATAACTACTAAAGGGCTAAATGCGAAGATCTAAATGTTATTCGTAAGTGGATTACACTTATGTATAACATAAAGGCTAAATACAGTATCTTTAATGACGATATCTATAACTTCAACGAAACCGGCTTTATAATGGGTATAATTACTACTAGAATGGTTATTACTACCTCTGATAGTTATGGAAAGGCTAAAAAAGTCTAACCTGGTAATCGTGAGTGGGTTACAGTTATCCAGGCAGTAAATACTTAAGGTTAGGCTATCTCTCTATTTATTCTTTTAAAAGGGAAATACCACTAGGAGGGCTGGTATTAATGTAGGCTTCTAAAGACCTAGTATATTAAAGTAATCGATAACAGCTGGATTACGAATGTAAAAGGCTTAGAGTTTATTCAGCACTTCGATCATTATATAACATCTCGGATAAAGGGGAAACACCGGCTTCTAGTCCTTGACGGCTACGAAGCCACCACTCTGACGATTTCAAGGCTTATTACCAAGAGCACTCTATTTATACGTTTTATATGCCTCCGCATTCCTTACATCTGGCCCAGCTATTAGATGTTAGTTGTTTTAGGCTATTGAAAAAGGCTTATGGTAATCAAATCAATGAGTTAATACAGATATACATTATACATATTACAAAGATGGATTTCCTCTATGCATTTAAAAAGGCTTTTTTTACAGCCTTTACTGACAAAAACATCTAAGGAGCATTTACTGGAGCCGGCCTTATACTGTATAATCTAAACAGAGTATTATCGAAGATAACTATTTAGTTTCAAACTCTAACTCTACAAACTATACCGCTAAACACACTACCTTAGCTATCTCAGACACCATAAAACGCCTGAGAAGCTACCTCTTAAAAGGATCTTATTAAAAGCTAGATATCTAACCATCAGGACAGCTCTCCGACACTTATACTAGCTGCTATGGACTAATTAGTTAAAGGTACAATAGCTGTAATGCATAAGGTGGCCTTGTTACGTATAGAGGTCTTAGTATTACAAAAGACTAATAAGGACCTTAGAAGTGACGGAGGGCTAAAAAAAACACGTTTACAGTTTAGAGGGTCTCTTACTGTATAACAGGCACAGGATCTACTAGATCAGAAGGCTGTTAGTGAGCAATTAGCTTAGGAAACATGACAAGGTAGCAGTAGTGTAAAGGGGGCACGTACGAAGACTCGGTGTTATAGTGTGTGTGGAAAGCCTGGCTATAATGCCCGTACCTGTCAGGAGGTTAGAGAATCGTCTGTTTTATCTGTTTCCGATTCAGTTATTATTATTTCCTAGTGTAGTAATTATATAATTAAGGATACTTGTGGTAAGGTAAGGGAAAATTATCGGCTCGCTTATATTATCGGCTCACTTATAAAATACGTTATATAGAAAAGCTAAGTCTCCTACATTGTAGTCATCTTTTTAAGCACTTATCATAATATTAATTCATAACTTCTTTTTTTCACAGTTATTTAAGATCCACTTTAATTACCTGACTGCGATGTACTAACTTCCGATTTAGGCTAGCTCCACCCGTGACCAGCTGACAACAGCTGGAAGGAGGTGCATTTGGCCTATATAATTCCTTTGTTTTCCAAGCCTTCGACTTCAGCTCTTATTCCTTCTTACGCTTCCGTGACCCTACATTCCAACATAGTCACAATAGTAGCAAGCAAGAATTGGCAAAGGGGTAAGATTTTAACCTGAGCCGAGAAGTAGACAAGGGCTGTTATCTAAATACAAGCTGGTGGTGGTCGGTGTGCTAGGGGTTGTATGGTGCTTAGGGGTAAATGGTTTAATGTGTGGTGTGCCATAAGTATTTCCTTCCAACTACTCATCGCGCATCCTATCAATCACTATCCTACTGTTCGCGAGGCTTTAGCTATAAATCCTTTAGTAGCCATATAGCAGAGTATAATCTACACAGCAAGTGTTGGAGCGATTTTCTTATTAACGTTATGTTTATAAAGTGGTGGTAGTAAGCAGTAATATTGATGGGTCTTGTAAAATTTGTGTCCAAAGCTTCCTCGGGGTTCACTAAAGGCCTCATCGCTAAGGGTACCACCCTAAAGTAGAGGGTAAGCCAGGCCTATATAAGTTAATAAAATAAGCAAGCTAGATGAGTTGGGCCGATAAAGTGTATATTATGTTTTCTTAACTAAGGGTTTTCACTTATCGACTGTAGATCGCTGAGTTATCTCCTTATCCCTCCTCTGACACATCCAAACATTTGATCAAGTGGTCCAAAGCCCCCACCAAACTATCATATACGGCCTTCCTCAACTGGGGCTTACGCAAGTCTGTTCCGTATCCAAAACCACACCGAAGACACTTGTTAGCCATCTTAAGGAACCTTAGACTTAAGCTTAACGGACTAGCCGCTATTTTCCTTGCGCTTAAGACGTCTTCTGGATCAAGCGCGCTCCATCGGTCTATCTGTAGGAGAGCGACCCCTAAACTGTGTAATGGTATATTGTAGATCCCATATCGGAGCTGATCATCTGGGTTAATGAGAGAAATACTGCCTTCGGGGGTGGAGTTAAGGGGTGTGAGTAAAGCATTGTTATCTGGGAAGGCCACCGGGATTGGACGAGTGTTTACGGTTGCCGGCTGGGTTCCCAACTGTGCGAACTCGATAGATAGGTGAAGTGTCCGAAGTGAGCTTGCGAGATCCTTGCCGTGTCGGAAAAAAGATAAGTCGCCCAGCTTCAACATATCTTTCATCCAGAGCGTGTTGTGGAACTGGAGTACTGTCTCCACAAGAGATCGTATAAGATGAAATTTCTCAATTGTTGTGAGAACAGTGTTTGTGCCTGGGGCGATAAGCTTGTCAATTGAGGTGAAGTCTTTGTCGCTGATTACTCCCTTGTATGTCTCACTCCAGACAGATTCGGAATGAGGGTAGAACGAATACCGGTATAAGTCTTGTTTGAAGTCTATATAACCAATAAAATTTCCAGGGACACCTTTTCCAGAGGATGGAATGCTCTGTAGGAGTCTCGAGCAGATGTCTTGGGTGTGATCGAAAACGAACGATGGTATTGGGATGACACGGTTAGACTCTCTCTCGGTTCCGGGTTTAGCCTGACTGCTGGCGCTTCTCGTGATTGCTGGAGTGGGAGACTGGGAGGCCGATTCGTCGATAGAGCTAACCCTTTTAGCTTTCTTGCTCGGCTAAAGTATATCAGACTGGGTCGGCGGTGATAAAGCCTGTGAAAGGCCCTGCCTCTGGTATTTCGCGGACAGGGCCAGCAAATTTGCTTCCGTTATTTGGTCGTTCGCAGGGGGAATTATGGCGATAAGATCCATGTGTACTTGGCCGTCTAGAAGACTCGTTGCTACCCTCTTGGGAGAGATGAGAAGCTTAAACAAATGTCAAGCATGGCTTGCTTGTCTGCATAACCAACCGTCAAAAAGGGCGTTAGGGAGGCTCTTGGATGCTTGCCGCATCCGACAAATAGCTTCCCAGCCATCTGATGCTGTGGTTGAAGGGGACTTGTTCTGGAGTCAAGGCTGTTGCACACCCTTGAGGGCCGTGATTTGCTCGCGCAGTTGAGTGAGGTTACTGTTCCCAGCCTTGACCTTGTTAATGACTTTTTCGTAACTTGGCTCGTTAAAAGCAACCTCAATCTGTCCCCGGAGACGTTTGATGGTATGTTTCAGCTTTTCGCCCTGTGGATGAAATTTAGTGTATGCAATTCCCCTGCTCTCTTCTAGGACACACCTTAAGTTGGTGCGTGAAGATGACATCGAATTGATCAAGCTTTTACTACATATCAACCACCGCTTTGTATATGTCTTGTATAACCTCGAGGCAGCATTCATAACTTTCCCCAATTTCATCCCTCAACTGGGCATCTACCGCGTCATCACCCCATCCTCCGTGGTTGGAGTCATGTTTCATCAACCGAACCTTGTCATCATCCAGCACAAAGAGAAGCAAGATATGACATTCATTTTCGAAAAGACGCCGCTGTACTTTAAAACTCTTCCAGATTCGCTTGACTGCCTCCGAATAGTGCACAAATGTAGAAACTTATTGGCAACTGCGGCATAGCTCTTGAAAACAATTCCACCAAGGGAATGACACCGAGTACAACGGAAGCAGGATCTGCCATTTGATCCTGTTGTTAGGAGGTTGCGCCAAAGGTCGGGGAAAAGGATAGGCGGTGCGATGGTTCATGGCCGGGGTTGCTGCTGCGGGGTTTATTTCATGGGAAGGTGGAGCATCTGGTCATTAGGCTCGGAGCAAAAATCGCCTGCATCTTGCGGTGGCAGTGCAGCAACCCAACCAGGGCGGTGGCAGTGCAGTAACCCAACAACGGGCGGTGCAAGACACGTCGACCCCACGCGGCACTCCGACAGAAGGCCGGCAGGTTAGGTATGTTCAGTTTTGCCAATATCGCCCGAGTCCCAGACTGTCCCAGACAGCTTGCGAATTGTCACCGTTCGAAAACTCTCGCCGATAACCTTCAAATAAACAGCAAACACATAATAGCGCACCTGCAGGAGCTGCAGACGCATCAGAAAGCTCAGAACTGGATTAAGCAACTCAGGTCTGAGAGTCATAGCTTCAACGAACTCAGTGTCGTTACAAGACTGGCATCCGAGGTTCTGCGGACATTTAAAGCCATGGTTCAATGTCTTAAAATGGCCAATAAGAGGACAGTCGCTGTCAAAGAAGGATTCAACAAAGCTATGGCTCATTTGCGCTGTGGGTAGATGGCGACGGGATTGAGGAGGCGTATCTAGATGCCTCCCTGTCAAGTTCCCGGGTTCTCCGACATTCCCTGACAGAATTGCTAACAAGCATCAGCAACACACTTGAGAAGAGTATGTAGTTTTCCTTTGGCATCTGACAATCAGCCACATAATCTAACTCTAATTAGGGCTTCTTCACCATATCGAGGCAATAAGACTGCCAGACTTTGAAATACTGCGCGCACTAAGCCAGGAAGCCAAGACCATACTCCAGGAAGAGGCGAGCAACGCGCCAACAGAGGATAGCGACTATGACACCGATAATAGCTCGCTAAGTTGGTCAGCAGGGGATCTTGATGAGATTTCGCGAGATCTTCTCACCGACACACGATGTTTGATGGATCTTGATCCCCTGATTCGAGCGGCAGTTCCAGACCCCCCTAAGTTGTCGCAATCTTAAGGCGAACCAAATTTCCAGAAGTCTACTGAGAACACTGCTTCTGAGCACTGGACTCCACAGTCTCTTTATTGTGAGCGAATATCTTAACGCTTCCCCAGAGCCGAGGCTACCCTAGTCGACCACCTTGCTACAGCCAACCTGAGCCGCTTCCTGACAACAAATATGGAGAGGGAAAAGAACCAATCAGAACAAGAGCGAGTGAAATCCGAGCTAGCTGCTGTCATCTCACCAGCCTCCGAAGGTGGAACCAAGTTTCACGACTCAGCGCTCGGCACATCAATTACAACACCAAGTTTGTACGCGGAGACAGTCATGTCTTACAGGCAAGACAAGTCTTCATCTGTTCGTATTCCTGTTTTGCCGGAGGGCGCAAGGGATGGGAAAGAGTTCGAGTGTGTTGCTTGTGGGAAAGCTAAAGATTATCACAAGTAACTCAGCATGGAAGTAAGTGACATAATGCCCCCAAACTAAGAACGAGTCTGACGTCTCCCAGGAAACACTTGGTTCTCGACCTTCGTCCCTATCTTTGCCTTGACATGAAATGCTCCAAGCAGTTCACAGCCCGAGAGGAGTGGGTTCAGCACCTAGCTTGGGACCATGCCTTTGCACCGGAGGGGAAAGTATCGACTGCCCGCTGTGCAAAGAGTCAACGCCCCAAGGGAAGTTCCATCTTATCAGGCATATAGGCCAACACCTGGAAGAAATCTCACTTGCGGTCCTGACCACTGCCTATCCTGAATCAGCATGTTCATCCGAGGCAGACACCGATGATGAGAGGAAGGCCTCTTCAACCACAGGTGAATCAACTAGCAGCGATGAACGGTTGGACGAGCCGCCTGCCTCCGGCCCTCAGAACCAACCTGCTGCAAGATTTCACCAAAACTCAGACCTGGCCCAACAATCTGCCGAAAGCGTCGCTCGCGAAGTTCTCGGGCCGTTAGTTCACAGCCCCACTAGGAATTTCTTACTACCGCAGGCTCAGAAACTGACACGGAATGAGTGGGAGATCATCAAGAACACCTATGAGCGTTACCCTCGCACCCGTGATGATTTACCATATCTTAGTCAGGTACTAGACAAGGAGACTAACTGTTAGAAAGAAAGAAGCTCGGAGGCCCTGGGACTGCCAGAGCGCCAGTGAGCCAATATGGTGACGAAGGTTGAATCCTACGAAAAGATGTACAAAGAAGAAAGTTAACCACGATAAGGAATACAAATATACTTCATTTCTGTTTACTATTCTGTTTGTTCTGTGCGTTATAGAGCAGCGGCCTACATTAACAAGTGTGATTAACCACCGTCTGAAAGTGATTACTTCAACACACAGCCTTCTGATGCCAACCTGAGTGGTGTAGCCTCACGTCACGGCTTGCCACTCCCGCGACTTGTTTTAACTTATCTCCTGGGTGCGGGCCATAACACCATTTTCTACTCTTCATCCCTACCTAGAGTATACTATGAACTGTGCTATGAATTTACCCTATAAGAAAAGTCCTAAATTAATTAGGTTTCCGATTTCATAGAACTAAGCTATGAGGTTCATATAGTACTTTCTATTATTAGAAAGTTTAAAAAGAGCACTTGCGATTATAATTATTGTTTGTGCTTATAGATACACCTTGTAATACAGGCTAGTACCAAAGAAGGGGTGCTGGCCTTAAGGGGCCTGGTTTTAACTATAAAGTAGTAAGGCTAGAGCGCTTAAGCTTACAAGCAGCGGCAGCCGACTAACTGTTTAAAACATTACTTATTCTAAAAATTGTAATACTATAGAAGGTGGTAATACAGGTACTAGCTTCGGAAGGTTAGTAAGTTCTGAAAATAGCCCTGGAGAGAGGTATACTCCTGACTACAACTAGCTCTCTTTACGTATACGAAGCTGTAGCTAGCAAATTACCAGCGGCTTTAAACGTTGAAAAGGGGCCCAAACTAAGCCTAGACCTAAAGCTAGAGCTAGAGCTAGAGCTACTAGACTCTGTTGGAAACACTGCACACTGGAATTCTGTGGAATTGATGGGGTTTTAACTGCTTGATTGAATTACTCCTGCTTGTTGAGTTCTAGCTTGCAGCCAGAACCCCTTTCTTTATAAAGCTTTGTTGCACTCAGCTGAAGAGGCTGTGCCAGTTCAGCTCCTTTCAGCTCCGTTCAGCTTTATGAGCTCCGATCAGCCGTATTCCACCATACTCCGGCCGGTAGTGTTCTGGGCTCTGCCCAGAACCCCCTCCTTTCTGACAGCCTCCGGCCAGACCCCCCCTTCTTTCTGACAGACCCTTTAGGTCGGAGGGTGAGACAGCCCACCCGTCAGCACGTGAACAGTGTGCGTACCGTGTTAGACACGGAGCGCTTGCCGCGCTTGGCACGCTCGGCACAGAGTAAGGGAAAAGCACAGAGCAGGGTACAAGTTACCTCGTTTGCCCTGTAGTATAGATAGCCATCATCGTGCCCACGATGGTGTGAAGGACCTCTTGGTTCTTCACGCAAGTATTCGCTTTGTCAATTGAACCCTCTTCAATTGTGCCCTAATTGCATACGACCGATTGACATCGTGACCCCCCGTCTGAGAGGACTTGCTTTGACATTCTACCTTCCTTAACCGTAACCCAAGGGTGTTGCCTTTCGCTCCCCCCTGAGCGTCACTTAACCCCGCGACCCTGTTAAGGTTCCCTGTGAAGTCAGGTCGTAACACTAAGTCCGAGGACCGCGCGAAGCAACTGGAGGAAGTGTAAGAAATGATCATTCATGGGCTGGATAACCTCCACCGGCTTGAGGAAATGGATTAAGCATTTTGTTATATATAAATCGCTATATATATAAATGTTTTGTACATTTTAATGTTGAGGGGGGGGGGGGGGGGGGCTGGTGCTGAATGATCGGTAGTAGAGTCGATCGGTTATGAGGTCGCGAGTTCTAGTATGGAAGATAGAATCCAGTTAAGCCAAAAAGAAGCTTATAGGAACTATGCTGACGGAGTTAGTTTAGCTGGTGTGGTAACTATTTGCCACTAGGTTCAGCTGGTGTAGTGAGGGCCACGTACTAAGTGTGCCACTAATATTCATAAAGATAAAAGGGAGCACTCTGGAAAAGCTAGAGTGCACCAAGGCAAGCAACCTATACACGCAATACAATTAACCCGCTACAACCCACACAATGTCCACAAAGTCCAAGTTGCAGTGTTTCTAACACTTACTAGTCCCGCGTCCCATCACTCATCCGCCGCCGTCCCTCCCACTCTAATTCCACAGAAAAGCCCCCCCTCCCACCTCCCGTCGTCAGCTCCACTAGCTGATTCAAAATGCTAAACTCCACCTTTAACTTGACACTGTACGCAAAAAACTTGTACGCCCTCTGCACATCGCGAAGTCCCACGCACTCCAACACCAAGATAGTTATATCCAGCACCAACACCACCACGTTGACCAGCACCAAATGCACCATCATGCGCCTCCCACGCTGCTCCTCGCCCGGGCCAAACCCCTTCCTTGCCTTCAGCCACACGACCGTCTCCCAAATGTAGATCCCGGAAATGGAAACCTCCTGTAGAAAGAACCCCGAGACCTGAATCTTCTCAAACACAGCCATGGCCAGGTCGAACCGCCCGCTCGAGTTGGAGTAGTCCCTCCCGAACGAAAGGACTATGGTGGGGATGTGCAGCGCAAACGCGTTGAAAATGATCATGTTGCGCACCAGGCGCAGGCGCGCCTCGCTTAGGCAGATGATGTGCAGCCTCGAGTAGAGGACTAGGGATTGTCCCGTAACCATGCAGATCCATCCGATGAGCACGATGGTGGGCCAGGCGGGCCCGAGGTGGAAGGGGCTGCTGGCTTTGAGGAGCCAGATAATGCTCTGGGGGACGAGCCCGAAGGTGGACGCGAGGAAGGACCAGAAGTAAAGCGTGGAGCGCCTCTTGAAGGTCGTGTAGATGATAACGGAGAGCTCGAGCGCGTTGTAGAGGGTTAGGCTGCCGAAGATGACGATGGCGGGGGCGACCGAGGGGCTGGGCCGGCCATCAGGGGAGAGGCTGTCGGAGGCCATTTGGGTTAGGGTTGAAGTGGTTCCCAGGGGGGCGGGACTGGAAGGAAAGGTGGAGACGGAAAAAGGGGTGAGATGCGGGCTGGGAAGTTAGAAAAAAAAAAAGGGGGGGGGGGGGGGCCCGGGTATGTGGAAATAGAAGTGTGGGTGGTT
>Ga0247770_1000105_pt1 | contig 73123 bp, 76 predicted proteins | sample UWRJL136409B6_FD_179943 | JGI IMG/M metagenome (GOLD analysis project Ga0247770, IMG submission 179943) | Plant litter microbial communities from Arlington Agricultural Research Station in Wisconsin, United States - UWRJ-L136-409B-6 | ecosystem: Environmental > Terrestrial > Plant litter >...
ACGGTCGGAACGGTCATTGGAGCCGCCCCCGAGACACTGGTCGGAGGAGTCAAGGGCGATCCTCTCTACAGACTTGATTCCGTGGGAGTCGATCGTCAGCCGTACTAGACGACATGGTTGTTTCGATAGCACGGGCTGGTGTCCACGCTCCCACGACAACACCCTCCAGACCGGAACAGTGACCAACTCACTTGCTCCGATGGAAACTGCGGACCGACGTGCGATCTGGACAATGTTCGGATAATCCCACAGCTTGCTTTCAGGCGAGTGCATCTATATCCGGTGGACCATCTCAGTCGGAAGCTTCTTAAAATTCAAGAGGCTGAGCGCTGCCATGCTAGCGTCGGGGGACACAGCAGGTGGCTTGTCCTCGAGGGACCGGTAAGGTGAACAGCGCCATGGCGACTTCCAACACGACCTGAGGAAGTCGAGCAAGGCTTCTCTCAGGAACTCAGTAGAAGCGGATGCCGCATTTTTCGACTCCTGCATGAACAGACTAAGGAAGCCTGTGTGGACAGCGATTTCCTCGGGTGATTCGTTGCAGGTATGGCACGGCGCGTATCGACTCCGAGTCATGGGGCAGATTATGCCCATTTCCTGATAGTTATACTTGATGTAGCGACTGTGCCTCGGACGACAGTCCCCGGGTACAAATGACGGCCGAACTTTCCGTATTCCGTTGAGTCGTAGTTTCCGATCAATGTCAAGTACCTGTCGCCTTTCAACAAGGCCTTGTCGCAGAGGTCGCAGCCACCGAACCGCAGTGCTGGGACTCCGATGTTCTTCTCGTCCCCCCATATTGTCGCCATCACGGAGATGTACGAGAAATGAAGTGTGCGAGTGAGGATGTGGGGAGATTATTATGGGAATATTGCGAGCGACTGAATTAAAGGTTTGTGGTGTGTTGCGGCTGGGTGGGAAAGCGGTTTGGCAAAAAGACGGGACACGGAACTTGAAGATAGAAAAATCACCTTTCAACAAAATCTTAAGCCATTTGCCCCACGCACTTGCGAAGTCACGGTAGGGCAAGGTACTTGACAGGCGTTACTACTCCCGCCACAAGCCATGAGGACTGTCCTGTGTAGGTAGGTAGTTATTGTCGAATGAAGCAGAAACTCAAGGTTCGGTCGCCCCTCTAACATCTGCCGATATGTACCAAAACCACCTTCGGTTATTCACCATCCACCATCATCCTCATCTTCATCGTCGTCGTCATCCGAAACAGGCGGTCTAGTGACTTCAATGCTCTCCGCAATCGTGTAACTTCGGGAATCGCACTTGAAAATCAGATAGCCATCCATTCGGTGGCATACCCAGCCTTCCCCCTCGTGCGCGTGGCTGGCTTCGCTAGTGCATTTCTGTGGAACGTTTTGGCTGAGGAACGAGGGGCTCAGGAGCAGCGGAAGTGCAGTTGCAAAGTGACTTGATTTGGTAGAAAAGGGGGGTGCGAAGCACTCCCCAGTTATATACAAATGGAAGCCCCCGGTGTGTGGGGAGAGCACATGATCCAAGGCCCCTGCGCTCCAGCCAAGCCTGGAGCGGTAAGGCGCCTGTGCGCCTGAGCGCCAAGAACTGCCGCTGCAGTTCGACAATTTCACCCTGCAATGGGGGGTTAGTGGCATCCACGCATACGGCGAATGTGTTGGTCGGGTGTCTAGCTCGTTTTAGATGCAGAATTGGAGCGGCATCGATGACACAACAGGCTAGGAAACGCCAATGGGGCAACTCCCGACAGCCTTGCGGACACCGTTGCAATATTCAAAAAGTTTCCCTGGCAGTAGCCGTCTTGATCGTTGAAAACCTCAAGACGCGTAACACCATTCAGGATCGCGGACGACTCGTAGGGGGAAGCGCCTCCGAAACTGTAAGTAGACATCGAAATCACTTCCCTATCAACAGTGTACAACGTTTCCCCGCCACTTTGCTTTGGTACGCTGATTGTAACTACGCACACTATCTCTTGCGTTGGAAAATGGTAGCCCCAGATGAGCCTACATGGCAAACGGAGTGCGCCGCGGCAGTAGATAGTCAGCGCGGTATGGTTTGGGAGAGTCTAAGGTACAAAGGATCTCGTTAGTGGATTCTTGAGGCGGAACCTGTGGCTTACCCGTCCAAATGGTGCGGCCGGGAGCGGGGTGCCTGCGAAGTGATCAAGAATTGTTGAGATTGGTGATACTGCCACATTGTGGGGCGTCTAATCCAAGGCGAAAGACGCTCCACTGTCTTTGCGGCGCTCGGCTCTTGTAGTGTATGAGCATGGATGGCTGTGAGCTCCCCGGCATTGAGGAAAGTAATTCCGGTAATTTTGTCCAACTCCGCGCTGCGGAACCGCCAGGGGTTATTGGTCATCGCCTTGTATTCCGGTATTTGCTCCACGCTAGGTGGCGAAGGCGTATCCCAGATATTAGGCGGTTGGATGGTCTTGGGAATATTCAGACGTGCCAGGCCGTGCTGAATGTGAGAGTTAGCGGAGTCCAATCCACCTTTGGGTTTGAGCTCATCGGCAGGATCTCTAGACCTGGTGTGGTTAGGTGTGGTTGGTTTACCTTGAAATTCACAGCCAGTTTAGCGTGCGTTTCCGAATCTTCGATTATTGCGAAAGCCAGATCGCCATAACGCTCCTTGTAGCCAGCGCAGAGGTTTTGTGAGGACGGTCTGTCCACAGACTTCATGCCATGACAGTCCATCGTCAGCCACACTGGTTGATGGTACAGCGTCTCTGAAACCACGGGCCGGTGTCCGCGCTCCCATGACAATAATCTGTGTAGGGGAACCGTGTCCAGGTCTTCCAGCTCGGCAGTGGCAAAGCACTGCGCGATGTTCACCACATTTCCGTATCACCGCAAAACGCTCAAAACGCTGTACGGCAAATCCTTGGAGACTTGCAGAACCAGCTCAACCGGGAGCTTGTGGAAGCCCGAGAGACCCAGCGCTGACATATTAGGGGTACGTAGCGAATCCAGGTCGTCATCCAGGCACAGGTAAGGTGCATCGCGCCATGGCGACTTCCAGGCCGACCTGATGAAGAGAAAATCCAGGACGTCGCTCAGGGTTTTCGCGGGACCAGACGCATGAGCAGACGGAGGCAATCGGCATGTACAAGAATGGCCTGGGGGCTGTTCTGGCAGATGCCGCAGGTTCGTCTAAAAGGACAAACAATGCCCATTTGAGACTCGTACTCAGTTGTGCGAAGGCTGTCCGGTGGGTGATCCTGGGGTCCAAAGGGACCTTCGAGGCGTCGGTAGGCCGTCGAGTCGTCATTCGCGACCACGGCAAAATACGTGTCTCCTTTCACCAGCGCATTATCGCAAAGGTCGCAACCGCCGAAACGCAAACCCGGAACTGGGTGGCCGTCGGGAAACACCATCGTTGCTGTGGAGATTTGCTTGGCTAACTGAAAGCAACAAATGGTTGAGGCCCGATGAAAAAAAGTTAAAGATCTTTGCACCATCAACTTTCAAGGAAGGCGGTGAGCAGCCCCACCCCCCGCCCGTGTGGGTTCTTTCCTCGCACTTTCCATCCATGGCTTGCCCTACGTAATTCCCACCTCTCATTGCCATCCTCGTCAAGGACCGGCGCCGCGCTGCAAAGAAGCCGGATTCAGCGACGAGAATAGGTATCACGTCATGGAAAACGCCCACAAGATGCTGAAAAGACTTGATCTCTAAGTGACATACTACGTACCCTACACCTCATACCGCCCGACGAACAGGCATCCGCGCCATCATATCCGAACTGCACTGCAGATGGTCCCTCATTGAAAGCAACATCCGCTGCACCTCCTCCCGCAGCATCTCCTTCGACCCCAACCCAAGAATTACCTCCTCTGACGGCGGCAACGGCAGCAGCGGCATATAATTGGCCCTCGTCGCCGAACTCTGCACCGACGCGCCGCTGGCCGACTCGTCGCTGATGGTCCTCGATCCTAGGACAATCCTCGGCACGCGCGGGACCGACTCATCCCCGCTCGAGCACTCGTCGGCGAAGGAAATATACAACGATGGCTCTCGATACTTGCCCGGCAGATACTCTTGGTCTTCCGTGTCTGCAGGCGGGGTGATGGTCGCAAACGCAGTCGAAAACGCCGCTTCGAAAGTGTTGCCGTGCCTGATGGCCGTTGCCGGCGCCACTGTTGCTGGCTCCATCGACATGGGGGATATCATCGACAGGCCCGCTTCCTCTATTGGGGTTGGCAGGCTCGCGTCGAGGTCAATGAGACTCATGCAGGAGACGCGCGCCGAGATGTTGCGCTGCTTGGTCGGGTTTGGGGCACACGAAAACGCCGCGTCGAAGGAGTTATGGCTCCTAGTCGCTGCCGCTGGGTCCATTGTCATGGGCGAGATCAGCGGTAGGCCGGCCTCTCCCATTGGGGTTGGCAGGCTCGCGTCGAGGTCGATCAAGCTCATGAGGCTCATGGTCGAGACCCGCGACGAGACGGTCCGCTGCCTGGTCGGGTTCGAATCGCACACGCCGCCGTTCTCGGAGTCGGGGGTGGTGATGAACAAGCCATTGCTGCTCTCGGGTGCGGTGGATATCACCACGTCTGGGTCCCCCGAGGCGGACGGCATGGCTGGGAAGGTCCAGTCTTGGGTCCTGTTGGTGCCGAAGAGTGAGATCGTCTTGTCGTATGAGTTCGACCGGCTGGCTGGCTTGATGGTTTCCTGATCTGGCAGGGAAGGGAACACATCTTCGCTGTTAGGCAGGCTGGTCCGGACCGGGGACTCGCGGATCGTGTCGTCGTGTTGGGACGGGCGCGGTGTATTTGACCCGTAAAAGTCCCGTGCGTGGTCTCGGTAATTGGAGATGGTGTTGGGGTCGAACGCCTTCTCCAGCGGCGGCCTGATAGCCCGGATCCCGAGATCCACCGGTGGCATCCTTCGCCGCCGCCTAGCCATCGGCTTTGGCCTCGCCGCTTGTTCCGGCACCGTGTCAACGTTCTCCATCGCCCGGTTGTATATCATCTGGTCAGCTTCGTTCACCGTCCCATAGTCCCATCCTTCGTCCGCGCCCGGTTCCCCCTGATCACCCGCCAGCCCCCGCGCACCACCCTCAGCATCAAACAACGACATCCTATCCCCCCCGGTGCGCTCCCACTTCCGATATCTCCTCACCAACTCCGCCAGCATCTCCGTCGGGTGCGTCTCCTCCGTCCCAAAGATATACCCATGCCGCTGTATCTCCTCCGCCCTCGGCCTCTCCGCCGGGTCCGGCACCATACAAAATCTCACCAAGTCCTTCAGCCCCTCCGAGTACCCCTCGCCCTCCAGCCTCGGCGAGTTCCTCCTCAAGAACTCCCCAAAGTCCTCAAAATCAATCCCCTTCGCCTCCGCCGCATTCGGCGGCATCCCCGTGGCAACCTCGATCGCCATGCTCCCAAACGCCCACACATCCACCTCCTTCCCGTAACTCACCCGCTCATCAAACAGCTCTGGCGCCATCCACTGCAGCGTGCCCGTGACCGTATTCCGCTTCTCAAACTGCCCGCGCAACACCCCCGCCACTCCAAAGTCGCAAATCTGCACCGCCCCCTCGTCCGTAACCAGCACGTTCGCACACTTGATATCCCGATGCACCACCCCCTGCTGATGCACCCAGAACAACCCGCTCGCCACGCCGCGTAAGATGGGGATGATCCACTCCTCCGCAAGACACCCTGTCGGCTTCATCAGCGTCGTCACGCTCCCGCCCGCGCAGTATTCGGTGATCATCCACATTGTCTGGCCGACCAGCAACGCGTCCAGCACGGTGTTGACGTTCTGCGCGCCCGCGTGTCGCAGCATCTTGAGCGTTTCGACTTCGCGGAGGATGTCGCAGAAGGTGTCTGACGAGCCTGGGGCGGAGAGGTCGCCCTCCTCGATGGACATGATTTTGATGGCGACGGTCTTTGGGGGCGCGGCGAGAGGGGAGGAGGGCCGGTTTGGCCGCGGGGTGAGGTCTGGGTCGATAGGGGCGGCGGCCGCCACCGCCGCGAGGGGAATGGCTTTGTAGACGCGCCCAAAGGTGCCTCGGCCGATGAGCTCGGTGAGGCGGTATGGTGGGATGGGGGTGTTTGAGGTGGCGCATTCGCGGGCGATGGCGTCTTGCATGTAGGCTGCGTCGTCGATGGCGCGTAGTTTTGTGTCGCCGAGCCGGGTGGTGCCGAGCGCCCAGAGGTCGAGTTGCGCAAGTTCCATCATCGTTTCGTCTGTTGTTGGGTTGCCGTCTTCGTTGAGCTCGGTCTCGGGGCGTTGGTTGTCGGTCGAGGCCTCTGGAGGGTCTTCATCGATTGGGAGCAGCGAGGCGAGGACTAGAGGGGATAGTTCCATATTGTCGAGCGAGATATCGGCGTCCATTTCATCCAATGTTGTCCAGCGTGGAATGTCGGCCGGCTGGCACCTGCGAGTCAGCATCACATGTGTCGGCGCTGGTGGCTTGAGTTCTACGAAACTTACTCCGCCGTTCGTTCATATTCGGCTCCGCCTAGTATAGGCTTCTTGCAGCTGGCGCCGGCCGATCTCCAGCGATGCTACACTCGTTCTAGCTTTCGCCCCTATCATCGGCTGGAGTCGTCTGACACAAGGTTGATAGCAAGCTTGAGATGGGCCCCTAACTAGCGACATTCAAAAATATGCGCGTAGATCCTTGTTGTTTTACACAAAGGTTGCCGCCAGTACCCCAGTCAGCCACAAAACCACCTGCGGTCGTGCTTAGGCTCTGCTCAGGACATGGTCAGGGAAACTGTCAACTCGCGTACACAGGTAGCCTGTGCTACGAACTCTCCCTGTTGTTTTGAGTTCAGAATATCAACTTTGTGGGAGGGGGGCGTTTTGGGCATCTGGTCCCCCCCCTTTTGCCCTCCCCCTGGTCTTGTGCACCTTATTTAAAACCATATATTGCGATGCGAATTCGATTGCGTGAACGAAAAAAGAGCCCGACAAACTAGGGATGAGAGAGGTACCATTGTGGGATCTTTGTTTGTGCGGGGGAAGAATGGGGTCTTCCAACTTGGGCGAGTCGCACAGGAGAGTCGCAACGCTGCAGGAAAGCCGGGACTCGGGGCTTTGCCCTGTTACATCAAGATTGTGCGGAAGTCAGGTACCTAACCGCCAGGTTGTGCCACAGGTCAGCAAGCCCAGGTTGCTTATTGTTTGAAAGCTTACCTACCCATAAACAAAGACGTGGCTTATCCCGTCCAGCATGCGCTTTTGGACTTACATGCTTCAAGTTGCCAGTCACAACCGATGGTCACAGCATCACAAACACAGAGACGTCAGTTATGATCATGTTAGACAGGTATTAAACTAATCGAGAAAGCCAGGTTGTGCATAACACCTAACAATCTTCTAGCAGACAACGACGTTCCCATATGCCACCACATATCCCGGTACAATCTAAAGCCACCCAATGCAGGACGAAAAGAAAAGATATCCAATAAATAGCAAACTCCACCACTGTCACTCCCCCGATTCCATGAGAGCAACAAGCCCAGTTCATCCAAGCCAAGAGTCATTTCCCAATGATACCATCCAACCGGAAGCAGATGCCCTAAACTCCCACACAAAGCTCGAACGAGACGCGCCAGAATGCCCAGCGGACAGGCGGCAACACGACAGGATCGGAATGAAGGGTATCTCGCAGTCTTCCCCAGCCATTAATAACCAACGACAGGACGCCGAAAGAAACAAACACGACGGCAAGCGCCAGACGGACACGCCCAAATAGTAGCTCCTTCAAGGCAAAATGCCACCAAGCAACCGAGACTTTTTTGTTCGGCGAGAAACGACCAACAGCACCCACGCCAGTGCCCCAATGCAAAACGCAGTGTGTATGACGACTGAAATGCGGCGCCTGGATGAATGCAATGCGGGAAAATACGAAACAATAGAGGCCCGACATCTAATCGTGATTATTGTAATTTGCGTGAAAAAGGAGAGCCATAAAATCGTACATGCAGAAACGCCAAGCATCAAATCATGACAGGCCGCCCAGTGGCGACGATATGGCGTTGAATGTAGACCGTTCCGGTAGCCCAAAAATGCTGAGTAGATAATAGGCCAGTAGGCCGCGTGTAGAGGCCGCCTGCACAGCCATCGAGGGGAGTGGGCCTGTCGTCGAGGTAGGCCGAGTGAGGAAGCAGGAAACAGGCTAGGGGTGCGCAATTGCCTGTGTGATGCGTGCACAACAGCTTCGTATGAGTTCCAGAGGGTGCCGTCAGTTGGGGCGTGCTTGACCTGCCCCCCTGTCCGTTCCAAGGTTTGTAGATGAGATGCGAAAAGTAGAAAGCCGATAAGGGCGCCAAGATCGGCAGTTGGATGTCTTAGACTGCGATCCAAGGCAAGGAGAGGTCCCTTCCCTGCCGTGATCGCTCGGCACGCGGACTGGTCCGTCCGGCGTTGCGGCGGCGCGGGAGATGGGTGTGGTAGGCAAGCCATCAATGAGAGGCGGACGGTGCCTTGTCGATACTGGGGAGGGTCTCGGGACCAGCGCTGGTGGTGGGCAACAAGAACGGCGATGCACGCCTGACGCAGATTCCGTGCGTCATGCAGACATGCAGGCTGCTCCCGTGTCCCCCCAGGGCGTGCAGTAGCTTCGATATCGGGCAGTTCGCGGCTCGCGGGCTCGCAGTCTGCACACCCAACCCGCGCGCCTCGGTCGGCATCCTCGGGGGCAGGTCCAATAACCGGCCAGGATGTTCATGAATGCCGTCAATAGATCGCCAGACCGGGTGGGAGTGGTGGCTGCAGATCCCTCGCATTTCGCCGAGCCAGCGTAACGGTGTCGGCAGACAGCTGCGATAAATAAAGTGTCCCAGATCTGCTGGTATTAGTTTGCATCGGAGACTTCTGGCAGGGAGACATCGGGAGGTGTCCAGGCGATGGAGATGGTGGTGGAGGCCGGCCCCTGATTGGCTGTGCCGCAGCAGCTGATCATCCTGCTGCTGGTCCCACACCAGCTAACGGCCGGCTGTGGGTGCCCCTCTTCTAACTTCACGGCTGTTGCGGGTCGCAGCGTGGCGGCTCGTGATGGTCCTTGAAATTCCGGCCGACTTCAGGGGGAGGAGGTGCTGTCGATGTTTGCTGCTTATCGCCTCCAACTCGGCCCTGGCGGCGACACTGAACCTCTTCTAACCTCCCCCACAACATCGCTGAGTCATGTCACCCAGCCGCGTCAGATGGATGAAGATGCCACGCGCCCGCCTGGTCCCGCTCCACCACACCACCGCCCCGCTCCACCACACCACCGCCCCGCCCCATCACCCCGCACCACTACCAGACACTAGAGATGGTCTCGCGGTTCGGGCGCAGACCGTCAGCCAGCCCCCAGCGATGCGACCGCCGCCCGACGGGCGCTGACAGCTGTGCCAACTAGGCACGCTGTGTGCCCTCGCCGTATGGCCCTCCGCTGTAGACGTGCGAGTGACTGGCATGTGCCGGATAGCTCTCGGCCGCCGAGTACGCCTCCCAGCTGCGCGCGTGGCCCTGCGTCACCGGAATCGCCGCCTGCCCAAAGCTCCCTTGGCTGTGGTGCGAACCGTGGTGCGCGCTGGACACGCTGTACGGCGAAGTGAGACTGTGCGTCGAGCCCCTGCTGTCGTAAACCGCGGGCAGTGTTGAGATGCGGAGCCCAGAAGTCGAAATCGGGGAGCTGGTCTTGAGCGACGGCGACATGGTCCGAGTGCCGGCGCCGCTGTACGCCGCCCATGAATGCGGGCCCCCGGAATGCGGCCGTGAGCCGGGGCTGTTAATAGAGTCTGTGTGGTGATGTGCCGCGTTGATGTACCCGGCACCTGCGATGTCCCCAGCTGCTGTGGATGATGCGGGGCCAGGATTGTTGGGGTGCAGCGCGGGATACGAGCCGCTCAAGCTTTGTGTGTTGAGGCTCGCGGTCGCGGCGCTGTACTTGGAGATGATCTTGGACAATGCCTGGCCCAGAATCTTCCACGGGAACACCTTGACGTCCTTCTCGATATTCCGCGGCTTCGGGTTGCCGAACGACATGATAACTTTGAAAAATTCCTCGCTCTCGGCCTTGCCTTTGCTGACCGTCAGCGGATGGAACCCCTCCAGGTTCCGGCGGATCCTATTCTTCTCCTCCACGCTGAACCGATTGGGGGCGGCGAGGAGCTGCTCGAGAAGATATATGGTGTCGACCGACGTGACAAAGCAGTCTTCCTTCTCCGCCCACCAGATGCAGCTAATGCAGATGCTGTTGGGGGGCCGCTCCGACGCGCTGACGGGCTTGAAGCTTGTCGTCACAACGGTCCCATTTTGCTGCTTCTTGAAGAGGACCAGTCTGCGCTTGGTGTCCCATTCCTCCGGGTTCCAGTTCTCCGCCATGGACACAAGATCCCCCGCGAGCTTCAGGCTGGCTTTCGTCTGGTAGAGGGCGTAGGGGTTGTAATTGGCGTTCCCAGACCCACCGCCGCCTTGTTGGCTGAGCGTGCTCGTCCGGACAAGCTGCGGGGCGTTGGAGTTCGAGTGCTGGAGGGGAGTGAGACTCGGGCGTGTGATGGAAGTATGTGAGGAATGGGGGATGGTTGTGACAGAGCTCCGGACCGAGTCCATATGGTTCCCGAAGGGGGTCCATCCGACACCGTGTGGCGACCTCAGGACGGGTGGCGCGCGGGGGTAATGGTCCGCGAAGGACGAGCTGCGAAACGTCCCCAGCATGCTGCTGCTCCCTTGATTGTATGCTGCGGCGGTGTCTGCAACGTAATCGGACTGGGAAGATGCCTGTCGTTGAGTCTGCGACGCAGCGGTGGCGACGGAGAGGCTGGGCGGGAATCCGTATGTATTTGTAACAGGGACATTGGAGTGGCCACGGGTACCTGGCGGGCTGGTAGTGTTGCCCGGCACTGGCAGGCCGTGGTGTGGTGGGCTGCCGCGCTGGACAGGTGATCGGGTCTTGGGCGACCCTAGATCCGGCGGACTGGTGTCACCAGAGCCCCCAACACCCACACTATTCCCTGCAGTAGTGCTGTTTGCGTCATGGTACGAAAAAACGCCGGCGTTGCTTGCTCGCGCAATCTCTGTCCCATTCGCGCTCTCGGCAAGCAGGGTCAGGGGGACGTTGCTCAGCGATGGGCAGGTTGTGCTTAAGAACGAGGGCGCCTCAGCGGTGATGGTGTAGGTGCACGTTCCGTTGCTGCTGTCCTGCGAATTCTTCACCACATCGGCTGCGCTGCGATGGGATCCAAAGAGGACCGAAACAAAGGGGGCCGACGACGACATGGAGCCGGAAAGAAGGTCGCCCTGGCTCGTCACCTTCATCGAAACCTTGGTCCCCAGGGTCCCTGCGCTGGGATAGCACGAGATGACGTTCAATACTGGGCTCGACGCTGCTTGAGCCGCAAGATACTGCCCAGCGGCGGCATTGTTGGTTGCAAACGCCAGCTGGTTGATTTGTGAGGCAGCACTATCCGATTGCTGCGTGGTGTACGACTGCGGCGAGTACTGCGTATAGGTCGAGTCCGCATAGCCTGCGCATTTCACCAAGGCTGTGATCAGCATGGTTTGCACGCCGCACAGCGGTCAGGGCTCATCACTTACCGTGCAGCTGGGGCGGTTGGGGCTTGTACGCAGACATCGGCAGGAGACCGGCCGGGGAGTTCCCACTGAGGTCTCCTCCGGTTTGCGCGGCTTCCTCTTCCAATCGTATCGTCAGTGTCTCTGGAGACTCTATTTGCTCGTCGAGTATTATCGTTCGGTGTGGATGGTAACCGGGCTGTGAGGGCAAGGGGATTGATGTCAGCCAATGTCCCAACACCCGCATTCTGAAATTCAATCATTGGGCCGATGCTGCCTAGCATGAGAAATCCCATGGCGAATATGCCTCGGTCAGGAGCAATGGCGAAGGTGAGAATTGAGGCGTTGAGCGCCTCACCGCGGCGCATCTGGCGGGGGCTGAGCAATGGCCACCAGCCGCTTCGGGCTGACAGTCAACCGCAGATTTAGTGTTTACTTACTTCATACACCTTGTAGACCGGGTGTGCAAACTTGACTGCAGACATTCAAACCGACTTGACGTATGACTTCAGGTTTCAGTGCAGTGACTCCTCTCAACTTTGCCGCCTCTGTTGATGAGAAGGGCGTTGCAGCGAGTGCAGCAACTGAAAGCTGGGTAGGTAGATTCTCGAACCGTGGGAGTACCGTGTCACAGGTGTCGGACGGATGCCGTGTGAGCCAACGAAGACAATTCCTGAGGAAATGTTAGCGGAGTGGCCTACGACGAGCCCGCCTTGAACGTGGGAGGTGAAACAGTGGACTCTGTTTGCGGTCCCGCCCGCATCTGCGACGGGAGCTTGCTCTGCAGAGGACACGAACGGACTCACCTTGGATGTGTTGCTTCACACTGCGACTTTGCGGTACGATATCAGACAGCCAGGTGAACGTGCGCTTGGGCTCCTAGATCACTTGGTAGCCCCAGACGAGGAAACAGCTCCCTTAAAACACAAAACACAGCCCCTTTCGTGATGGTTCCCAACAACGTTATCCAAAGGGGCGGTGGGTGGGTCGATGCCCTCTCCTGCAACGACAGGTCGTTTTTGAACCGATCCTCGGAATCCTAGCGACTTTCCACTGGCGTCCTGAAAGAAGTAGTCCTAGTCGCAAATCTGCCAGAATGTCGGTCAGCTCAGATCCAACCATCTCCACCAAAACGCAGGACAAGGAATGGTTGTGGTAGCCAAAGTCGCAGTCGTTCGTTGCTTCCTCCAGAATACCTGCCGGTGTAACAGCGCTCTTCCCCCGGGGGCACAAGGGCGGACCCAACTCACTTCCGAATTCGCACAAAGATGCTGCTGGTCAAGTCTCAACTTTGGATCTCGGGCCCGTCGCGGTGGGGACAGGATTTGGCGGTATGCGGCTATCCTAAACCTGTTCGCATAGCACGATGTCAGAACGCCTACAATCAGAAGCTGCAGGTTCCCGTGAACCGTTCGTCTGTTGTCGGGTAGAGACAGCGAGAAACAGAAAATGGATTGGGGGACCAAGGATGCAAGACAGGTCAGAAACACCACGTCTCGCTCCGATGTATTAGAAAGAAAAATAGGGGAGGGAAGGGAGAAGAAAAAGAAACTGCTCTTGCAGGAAAGTTGGTGTGTGTAGTGCGACTGTAGTGCGAATGATGGGAGGCAGATGTTAAAGACACGGACCAGCAGCTGCATATCTCGGAAGGGTTGGGATGGTGGTGTGGGTTTCGACTCCGCACAGGAATGTTGTTTGAGATCTTGGAAAGCGCATCAGATGGCGGGGACAACGACAAGCAGCTTCGTCCCCCGCTTCAACCTCCACTCAGCGCGATTCCCGACCTGTGCTTGGCGCGTGGGACGCAGAGCGCTTCAGGTGAGGGAAACCGCTCTTGGTCGCACAGTCTGTCAATCCCGCGGGGGTCTCTTGACCTTGCAGGTAGCGGACGGGTGACGATGCTCGGCACTACGGCGCGCGACTGAAGGTAGATTGAAACTGATCCGGCCGTTGAATGCAAGATTCCATTGTCTCTGAAGCGATGCCAATGATGCAAGGGTTGTTGGAGGGTGGAGCTGGCTCGACTGGAGTGTCAGGCCGCAAAGATGGGGCCCGGCTGTGGCGGGAAAGCTGGGTGGACTCCTCTGATCGCTCGTGAGGGCGGCTCTCGACACGAAGAGGTCGGCGGGAAGAAGGCAGGGCCGAGACAGGGAGGGCGGCCAGCAAGAAGGACGCAAAAGCGAAAGCCCAAGAAAAGAAGGAAGAAACCCGGCAAAATAACATAGACGGTGCTCAAAAGATCAAGACACAGCGCAAAGCCAAGAAAAGCAATGAGGATCGAAGACGGCGGGATGTGCAGACAGGGATGGCCGCTAGCGGGCAGAGGCACTCACTAGGAAGCGCGGTGTAAGTAGGCTCCAGGGTTTCGACAGACACCCCGTGGTGTAGCCACAAGGATCGTCGGGAATCGGACCAGGGGGGGCTGGCCGAATGAGATGGTCGGGGTTGTGCGAGGAGCAGACTGTGCAGGGAGTTCCCTGCAAGGCGTGTTAGGGGCGTTTCCATTGGACGGCAGGGGGGATGAGGCCGCTCAACACAGCAAAAGAGATATTCTTTGGGAACTGGTGTTGGGGGCGCCGGCGCACCTTGGGCAATCCCTGTGATCAAGACGATCTGTCCAGCGACAATCCCGTGTTGCTCCCTCCTCGGCACTTCCACGGCCGCCGGGCGAATTTCTCACGGCGATCCGTCGACAGCGATGTACAACCTCTGCCGACTCTCGTCCGCAGCACCACCGACCGCCTTTCTAGTGCACTGCTTGCACAACCACGGAGTCCGGCGAGATTCGATGGCGACCAGTGGCAGATCGGCTAGCAATCCAGTCCAGTGACTGCCTCTGGCAGACGGCGGATGCGAAATCGTGCAGTGTAACCTGGCAACTCATTGGTCAGACACTCTGAACTTCAAAGACCCCCCAAAAGCGACAGGAGGGTGGCAAAGGGGAATCGACCCAAATGCCACCAATGCCAGATGCCACCGTGGGAAGGGTCAGCACAATGACCTCCCATGCCATGCGCAATGGTTACATGGCTGGGCTCGTGCCATCCTGACCCCCAAGATCTGAAGGCCAGCCGCGAGGTTGGGGTGCTGCCGGCGTCACTTGTCTCCCTAGCAAGCCAACCGCAACGACCAACAACGGCGTCTTGCCCGAACTCGCGCGGCGCGCTGGCAACCGCGCGTGTAAGATGCACTTTTGCACTAAGAGGGGAGCCAATGTCCCCCGCAGCTAGCTGGCGCCGGAGATGGCGGTTGGAGCTTGCAAAAGAGGCCCAAACAGGCAAGCTTTGGCCTGCCGAGCAAGCCGCCAGCTGCCATCGCTGCAAGCTGCACTGCACAGCTGGGTTGAATCGGCGGAGTGCAACGACACATCGAACGTTCGGAGCTTACCGAGCGGGACCGCAACCCCTGTTCTCCGTCTTTTGTCCTTCTGATGCAAATCGTGTCGCCACCTAGGAGCAGCTGTCTGATGGGTCCCAGCTATGCTAGGCAGGTCGCAGCCCACATGCCCTGCTGCCCGTCTCGAAGCAGGCGTAAACTCTGCAGATTATCTCAGCTCTCGTGCGCCGATGAGGAGGGTCCGGATAGGGCGTCGAGGTGGGTCCGCTGCAGGAGGAAGGCGGCGTCACGGTTGTGATCAAGGACGGGGCGCACTGGATAGAGATGGAGCGTGGGAAGAAACGAGAGTGGGGTGAGCAGAGAGCACGGGAGGAGAACGTGGACAACTCAGAGCACGGCTTTGGGCAGTAGATATATGGCCGAGGCCGTCAATAATGACGGCCTGGACAAAAACGGCTGGCCCCGAGCAGACATGGAGTCCCTGGACGGGACGATCCCGAACGCCGCACAGCGCCCACATCTCTCCGCTTCGGCAGCGGCGCAGGGCTGGAGGCGAGCCGGCGAGCGCTCGCCGGGTCTCGCTAGGCAGGCAGAGAGTGATGGGAGCAGGTAGTAGTGGGAGCGGGCACGCAGTGACGAGCAGCGAGCAGTGCAGCCGCACTAGAAGGCGTGCAGCCACCTTGGATGCATGTCTCTCCCAGGGATCAAGCATCGCAAAGCTCGTCTCTCGTTGGCCATCTGCACCAATGGGTTAGACAGCGATTATTGCTTATAGCAGATACGCACGTAGTCGCTGCTATTGCCAGGTAGGAGGTATTGGGGCCGAGCAGCGGTGCCCTTCGTACTGGCCACCAACCTTTGAATGCGTGCGTGAGCATCGCCCGGGCTCAGTCTCCGGCGCTGGATACCTCAGAATGCCGGCGACGAGCTGAGATTTGAGCCGAGCACCGGGCACATCGGCTACCTCAGGACGCCCGGCATTCGATCCAAAATTGTGCTGCCTGGAATTTGAGGGCGTCCGGGGACCGCCAGTGGAGCGGGTCGGCTGCAGTGGCAAAAGGCCCCGACCTCGGGCCTGGGCTGCTGGGCGAGGTGCATGTTCAGGTAGATATGTACTCCGTACCCATGGGTCGTATCGTGCAACCTGGACGGTCGGGACGGAATAGGCGAATGCATGGTAACATGAACATGGACGACCTGCGCTGAATTGGTGGGTTGCAGGTGAACAGTCGAGCAAGACAAGTAAGCAGGTACCAGAAACTGCGCGAATTTTCCCATCCGCATTTTGGCGCAGCGTCATTCCGCATCTCCATTTGCTGAGGGAAGGCACTGACGGGCATCACCCGGGAGTGGCCCGGGCGGAAAGGTTCATGCCTGCCGCGCCTATGACAGATGGGGCTTCGCGGGGCTCAAACTTTGCGTTCAGCTGCGCTGCCTCCGCGCTCAGAGAACCTCTGGTTGGACTCGCTCTCTGTACCACTCAAAATTCAAGATTCCATCCCCCCCTCCTTTCCCCAGAGGTCAGCTCGCAAGTCTGGGATTGTTTCGCATCATTCGTCGCATGCTTTGGCACTAGGCACGTCCTCGACCGTTGGAGCTGGCGTTATCGATACGAGAAACACCATCCCCCATTTCGCTGCGGTCCTTTTGTTGCTGCCTGCCCCGGCCGATGCACGCTTCCCAGGTTGCTGCAGTTAGCGGGGACGGCGAGTGCTGACGAGAACCTCTGGTCGCTGCCCGCTAGGTGTCCGCTGCCCGTCCTCGAGTGTACGGTGTACGGCCGTACAGCAAAGTGCCCAGCATCCCAGCGCCTGCGCTGCCTGCATCCAGCAGATTCCATCAGAAGGGTTCCTGGGACCGAGCCCACGACGGCTTCCGCATCCCAATTTTCTCGTATCACTGCTCCTCGCGCTGTGCGCCATCGCATCCCAGGCCCGGTTCCTCCGCGCGAACGCACGCTGCTGGATCTCACTAGAGCGGGACCGGCGCCTGATGGGTACGCTGCCATTTTCGACCTCGTCCGGACACACGACCCCCGTCGCTACCACCGTGGCTCGACCCCCCGCAACAATCGCGCTTGGCAGTCCCCAGACGGCAGATCTCGGCAGTTGACCTGTGCCACCGCGGACATGTCGCAGATCCGCCCTTCCGACTCCTGCTAGGGGCCCTACTAGGACTACTCAGACAGCCACAACCCCCCGGCACACCTGCAACGGTTCTCTTTCCAGCTCGTGCCGCGACTGCGGGAGTGACGCCATCTCCGAACGCTTCCTGAGGCCCCCATCCGCCGCATGCCTTCTGACTCCGGGTGTCCGCGGTAGTCGGCGGACGGCCCCGTTGACAAGGACGCTTGCCCACATCAGAACAGGTCCCCTCGGTGGCAGTTGTCCAACCGCAATATACAGCCCCTGCTTTGTCGAGAGGCCCGACAAGTCGGTTCTGGGCTCGATCCCCAGACCACCCGAACTGCAGTCCTGCCTAAGACTCTTGTCTCGCATACCCTGCCATCAATACGGATCATGCACGACTGCATACTCTAACATGCCTTTCACCTGATGATCCCTCACACGGTCGGGACAAGTTCATTGTGTTCATCTTCTGTCCTGGGAGGGTAACCGCATCCGCACGGCAGGAGACGTCGAGTCTCACATCCTTCTCCAATAGCACATACCCCAAGTGCTGGCTCAGCAAAGGTGTACATGGGAATGAAGCATCGGGTTCTTCCTCATTCTGGTGTTCTGCATCGCTGCACGCCTGCAATGCACTGGCTCCTAATCAGGTCCCGATCGGCGACCCAAGTTTCCTCATTAGTGCATGCCCGGGGCCGATCCGGACTCTCATTAAGCCGAACGTCACTCCCTCGCGTTGAGCGGACGGTCTTGAATAAGAGCCTGTACGGTTGAGCGAGAGACGTCGCAACAGGGCTGACAGCGGACATCAATGGGCTCTTTCTCTCATTGCGTGACAAGACTACGCTAATGGAGAACGACAGTGACAAGTACCTTATGTCGCTCCTCGTCTAGCGGCTCGAGCGCACGTTCCCTCGTCACACTCGAGACACCAGGCGCATGCCAGTAATCAAATCAGACCCGCTACATACATAGTCACATCGGCCACTGTCACATGATGCGCTATAAAGAGATCAGGAGTTGGCACGGGTTGGGTTGCGAATACCAACCTTTCTATTCAGCCCAGGACAAACCTTGTCCAGTTGAGGAGTGTTGTGGCCGGCGATTGCCTTCAGACATCCATACACGGCCGTACCGGTACTTCAGTCAACCAGCAAGAGAGTCGTACCAACGATGCAACTTCATCTTTTCGTCTGTATATTTAAAATGCCCATCTGCACCCCGTCATATCGTCGGCTCTTGAAACTGCGCCTTTATATGCTCGAGGAGGCCGACCCGGGATCCTGGAAGGCGTCGTCGCACTGCGTGGTGCAATGAGCGCACAACACTCGACCAGAGATAGGCATCCTGTTGTGTCACTGAGATACACTACATCAATGCCGTCCGGGGGATAGAAGTTACAGGCCATAAGAAGGAATATATTCATTGAGACTCGAGTTGGCGTCAAAGGAGCAGGCCTTGCGAACAAAAGTGGGCCGTCTTCCAGGTCGTGCACGTCGCATCGTGATCAATCCACACGACACGCAGGTAGCCACAATTACACATCATCTCGGCTACGCACCTCGATTCTGCAGCTTTGCGGGCACTCTAAATGTGTTTGGGCCACTGATTTCTCTTGTGCGAGCATAGCTTTATTACGTCCGTAGCAAACCCGCGCGAAAAGGTCACGACACAGTGTAACCCCAAGGCTAGCAACACGGCCTGACTTCCATGGCTTACATCTTGCCGCCCAACGACGTTGGCTCGTTGAAACAACTTCCTTTGCCACCTCGAAGCGGGACGCCACTAACAACGGCCAGGGTACTGGCTCACTCCACGCTGCTTTGACATCGGGCAAAATGCGTCAGGAAATACTATAACTTGCTGGGATTTGAGGGTTGGGCAAGGGCAAAGCACGAGAAGAGAGGGTTCTTGCAGCCTATGCTCATTGACGTGACTCTTTGGGAGAGGGCGGGGCGAATAAACTCATGTTCGTCACGGAATCCGTCTGGGGCCGACTTCTCGGTTTTTAGCCCAGGAACACATGCCGGGTTTGAATTTCACCAACCAGGTTCGGTTCATCGCAGATGGTGAAACACGGGCCTTGGGTTGCGATGCAGTTCGCCATCCCACAGTGTGGTCGATTGCGAGATCTCAGACACGATGGGGTCCGAGTCCGGTGGGGCAAACGATGCGGCATATCGACCTCGTGTCGACTGATCCATGTTTTCCAGACCGAGGGGCGGCCAGTGGATGGGCTCACAAGCTCGTGGGAAGAGAGAGCAACAATATGCGCCAGTGCGCCGTTGCTGTAGAACGTGGATCGGTTCAGTGGCTTAGGATATGAAGAGACTCCACACCATCAGTCAGAGGGTAGAGGGTTCGCCGACAACGCGCCAGGCAAAGGGAGACCTGTCACTCGTCCACATCATTGGCTCGCTGACACCCGCGATTTGTTTCAACGGTCCCCCACCAACATGGGTTCCCCAGCGGGATGACGGCATTTGCATCGGGACATCGCGGGCATGAGCAAGCGCGGCTGGGGAAGGGGGCGGAACGGGACACCAGAGCGCCCAGCTGGCTTCCTGTCCTCACTTGGCCTCTCCTATGAGCAACCGAAGAACTGGGAATAAGCCTAGACGCTAAAGCGGGATCATGCTCATCTCCGCGTCCGAAATGCAGATATCCGCGATTGACTCCCTGGACCAAACAGAGAGTCTCTCCTTTCGGCGAGGCACATGGCCTGATGCAAACGCCCTCCATCGAGGTTCAGGATCTCAACGGTGGGGGCCCAAGCCCCAGCTGCTCTAACCCCTCATGTAGGAAGTATCCGGGCGAACCAGAGCATGCTTATCCGCGAAGGCGACTGTAACGTTCTACGGATGGGAGATTGCAAGATCACGGGCACAACGTTCCCAGGTTATCGCAGGGGGGAGACCGATCGACGGAACTCAGCCTTCCATCGCATCCACTTGTCTGGTGGCGCAGACCCGCGGCTCTGCTGTCCTCGACAGCAGGTGTGGTCGGCTCGTTGACCTCATTGTCCCGTTCGTTACTCACATCGCAGGCCACGTACCCGCGTCGTACCGAGGGATAGAGAGACAGGCTGGGCAGCCGGAGAAGCACCGCACGTGGGATTTTGGGTACAGGGCAGGTAGCGGGGAGCAGAAGGCCTGTCGCCGGTGGCATGTGTCCGTAATCCAGTAATCCAGGGGGTTGGCCGCCCGATATCTCGCAGACGCACAACCAGAAAATTTGCAGCGCCAGACGTTTCGGTGCCGAAGAGGGAAGCGGGCTGGTGGCTCATGAATCCAGCCTTTTGCTTTCTGTCGGGGTGGGAGCCAAAGCGAGAGTAGAGAGTCAGGAAGTTGTCAGCGGGGCTTCCGGTCTTGACGCCTTCGCCAGGAAGACCCTGCGTCCCTGAACGGTGAACAAGACTGATCCGGACCGTAGCCGTCAGCTCGCCTCACCGCATGGCTCCGTGGCTGCAGGCGATCTGCCTCCGGACCGCGACCTTTGCTGCAGGGCAGCAGCAGGGCGGCAGGGCCCCGAGTCGACGTGGCTTTCGGTCAAAGTCCCGAAAAGTGGTGCAGGGGCTGCTCTCCTGACCCTAGGCGTCCCAAACCAGTGGCCTGCACCCGAAGCGTGAAGGTTTTGTCGCCCACCGCTGCCACGCCGGGCACCATTGGACATTAGGACTGCCTGATTCGTGTCAAGGCGCCAGCGCTGCAGCATCGCTGCTGCCGATCACTCGGGGCTTCCCCCAGCTGGGAATAATCGATTCGGCGCCCCCTGGACGCTCGGTGGCAGGCGTTCAGTAGTGCAGCGGATTTGCTTTTTGTCCCTGCCACATCTGGCTGGGTGCCCAGCCCGCCAGCCTGCACGCCCGGGGCGTGCCACCAGCTCAGCTCGACAGGGGGCATTGCCGCAATGATCGCCGACCAGGAGGGTGACGCGCCAGACCGCTTCAGGCCACTTGGGTACCCTCCCCTGCTGCGAGCCTGTCTCCGATCCTAGCGTCTGATCTCCAACAGAGCATCTGTCACGGCCGGGGGGGATGTCGGCAGGTGCCATTTGGCTGGGGAAGCGAACCAGACGCCCAACATCACCAATCGATCCCTCTCTGCCGGGAGAGCGCAAGTGCAAAGGCTCCCAAAAAGGTGATCGACCACACCCTATAACGGTGGTTGGTATGGTTCGTCCAATATCCGCGTCCGGCGCCTCCCATTAGCGCGTGGCTCCTGGCCCCTGACCCACAGCGCAGGCCGTTCCGTTGTCCCATTCAGATCCCCGCGTTTGTCGCCGGATCGGAGACGGCATTGAGACTCGCTCCAAACTGAGAGACAGCATCAACCTTAACTCAACAACGCCAAAAGCTGCTTTGCAGCCGCCTCTCCGGCCTGGCCGCCATCTGTCGCCGTTGGGAGAAGTGCTGCCAGGCGCGCGACGCGAGACGCGAGACGCATGGCGGGGTGTCATCTTTGCCCTCTTCCCCTTCGGCCCCCCGCCCAACCAACCCCTTTTCATGATGCCAATGTTTACCCCTTATCGCTGCGGAAAGCCTCCGCGGGCGTCAGACTTTCTTCTCTACAAGCGGCGATGCAAGCGCGTCACCACAGCAGCACAGCTGCTTCTCCCATCCACACCAACAGCGGAGCTGCTGTCCCCGGCAGGCAGAAATATTCTTTTTTGAGGGGGCACCCCCCAGCCAACCGCGGCCGGCGCACCGCCAGAGAGCCCCCAAGGTGGCTGGCTTGGCGTTGACGCTAACGGCACCAGCCCGCGCGCTGGAGCTGACTTGATCACGGGAACTCGATATATCGAAATCGCGGCTCAATGGTGTGGACGATGGGACTCGAGCGCGAAAAAAACATTGGCCACCGGCCTTGTGAAAGAAAAGTCTGGAGAAGCCCGGCACCCCACACCGGTGTCAAATTGTTTCAGCTAGTCTTCGCGGCAGAACGTGGCAGTGAGGGTAAACTGAGGCTCTGGTAGGCCCTTCGGACACACCAGGCCGCGAATAGGCTCCCGTCGCAGCGCCTACCTACCCACCTAACATGCAATCGCGGCGGTTCGACGCCTCGACCACTGGAAAGATCGGACTTGCCTCCATCGTGGGCCGAGGCCTCCCTCACAAGTCGCCATATGCGACGATATCTTCCTATCACCATGATACGAGTCGCGCATTGCATCGCGGTCGCTGCCTCATAGGGCAGGCAGGCACGTAACTTTTTTTCTGCACTTCAGCTGTCGATGCGTTGTGCAGCCAGGCAGCAGGAATTGACTGACGTTCAGCTCGGCCGTTTCGTGCTTGTCTGCAGCAACTGCAGCAAGTGCAGCAAAGCTGCAGCGCTCCCTCTCACGTGCACCCTTTTTTCGTTTTTGGGGGAAGCAATTGGGGAAAAAAGGATGAGGTGCTCAGATACACTAGGCTCCTTTGATCCGCGCAAAAACTTGCAAGGAGCTCCAATTCGGCGCTTCTCAACCACCAATCTGAATGAGGCCGGTCCGGGGCAGCAGAGGCCTTGGCGAGATCTCGGCTTGCAGATCTTGTCCGGGCCCGGACAGCGAACTTTTGTCCTCCATCCATCTTGGGCCGAGCACCCCCAACCCTGATCGACGGTGAGGCTTAGCGCCCCTACCGCCGGAACACGACACCAGCCAAGCCAGCAGGGCAGGGCTGTAAATGACCTCACCGTGAGTCCTCTCCGCGCTGTACTCTAGTGTACGGGGAGATCATCGCGTCAATGATCGTCATGGGCAAAAAAGCCCAGCCTTATTTCCCCTGCAGCGGCGAAGGTTTATTTGCCCGGTCGGCCTTGGCGAAATCGTAGGTACGAGCCCCGGAAGACTGAGTGGTCGTCACTATTCCCAAGTTCGTCACCGGCGCAGAAGTAAGGCGTCTGCGTCTACGTGAGTGGGCTTATTGCGTGCCCTGCCATGCCAGGGTCAAATTGGGGGTCTCCCTTCCCTGCCGATGCGATGCGGTGATTTGGAATGGATGCGATGGGCGATCAGTTTCTCGTTGCGCCTTTTCCGAGATACGCGAGGGAGACCTGGCAGGCCTGGCTGCAGGCTGCTCTAGACTTGCTTCGGGGTCCTGTCCTGCCGGGCGCCGGCGATCGCATCCCGCTGCCTGTGTACAGAGTTGGGGGCTTGTTAGCACGATACTATCAATTGTTGGGTGACTGAGCGATCGATAGAGGGGTGCGGACTGACTGAGGCCCCATCGCTGGCCGGAAGGATGGATCTGCTAATGATGCGACCTGAGCACCGGTATTCAATTGATTGATTGCGCTACGGGGAGTTTTTCCACTCCGAGAGTAGACCCCAAGCGAGCGGAATGTTCCCTGGGCTAGGCTACTTCAGTGATGGCGGTCGACGGGCGGTTGAGACAGGGCGGCTGGGCTTGAAACGGGGCGTGCCGTGGAAGTTGACGCTGGTCTCCGGAGTAGCCCCCTAGCTGGCTGTCAGCCGGTCAGGGCGGAATGTTCAGGATCTCCATAGACTAGAGAGGGCTGGCGCATATAGCAGGCGCGTGCAGAGGTCGCGGTGAAGGACTAGGCGAAGGGCAAGTGGCATTCGTTCGCACGCCCGTCCCCGCTGGGAATGGGGATGATCTCGCGATTACTCACCAGAGCCTTGGATTCTGCACGCACCCTTCCTTTGCCCTGGCCGACGATCACCTCGGAGCTTCCCATTCTTCACCCTCTTCCTGGCACGCACGCAGGCTCAGCAGGGCAGGCAGGCAGGCCGAGCGGGATGCTCCACGCCCTACCTCCCTCTCTCCCACTCACGGTGGACTAGCTGTGTCTGCAGAACTCGGTGCGGGATATCGCTGCTTGGTACATGGATGTGCAGCGCACTAGGCTACGCGGAGGTGAGGTGGTGTCTTGCCACTCGTCTGGCAGGCTCTCTTCAGCGCGGACGGACACCGTTACGGGTGGGTTTGGTGTCATGAGGTGCCCACCCCCCCTCCGCTGGCGGTGTCCCTTGGGTACCGTAGGGACATGATGTAGGCGGCCGGCAGTAGGCAACCTAACCGGTGTGACTTCCTGCCTTGACTCGGTGCTCTAGCTTGGAAGGTGGGTATCTCCCGCCCGCCCAACCGGCACTGCACTGCACTGCACTGCACCGTCCTGTGACAGCCGGCCCGGGTTGTTGAGGTGTGGGAACAGAGCAGAACTCGCCTTCCTCTTCAGGCAAGGTGCCGAGTCATCCCCGACTTCTCCCCTGTAGTGTAGGTGGGCGGGACGTCTCCTGACGGGCACACCCAACCTCGAGCGCTGAGTGGGTAGCCTCCTGCAGACTCGAACGGCTGTCACTATCTTGGCTTTTGCGCTTGATCGGTGGCCCGCAAGGTGCGTGGAGGTCGTGGTCGTTGTCGTAGGGAGAGACGGTTCAGGGCGGCCCGATTGTCTCGTCTCTGATTTCATCTTCATGTTGGCCTGGGATGGGTTACGGGTCTGGTGAGGGGGCTGGTTGGATGGACGTGTCTGTTGAAGATGTTGGTGGAGCTGGCTAGCGTAGCTTTTCTTCTGGTCGGTGCGGAGAGGGAGAGCCTTCAGATTCGCTGGGTTTCAGATGCGTGGTGCTTCCGGCGTTTGTGACTGGTGGTGAGTTTGCGGAGGTTTCAGTGGGAGTGGATGTTCCTTGGATCTGGTCTGAGTGACATGTCCGATGCTCATTTGACGGTAATATGCTATGATGGCATGATGGCATTGTGGACGGTGGTTGTCGAGATTGGAGAAGCCCATTGATGGTTCGATGAGAATCCCGATGGCAGTGTGGTAGTGTATTCGATGGTGCTGGTGCCGTGATTTCCGGGCGTGTTGAGTTGTGTTTTGATCCCACCAATCAACTTGGATTGGATGCATGCCCCTGAGCCCCTTTCGATTGCAGCAGGATCAAACAAACAGAAATGTCTTGTGCCTGAGGGAGAAGAAGCAAGACAACGGGCATAGAGGCAAAGCCTTCGAGACACGAATATTTGTCGGTTGGTTCTGGTAAACATGACGAAGAATGCTTAGGATCAATTGAGTATTGAGAGTGAGCCCCGTCATTTCCGACGGTTATTGACACGGTGCATTGGCGGTCCGTTCCGGTTCATTGTGGATCGCAACTATACTTAAGAATCAAATTTGAAAGAAGTCGGGCAACAGTACTCTCTTGCTCCGGGCTCTTCTAAGATGGAGGACGTACCAAGATGACAATGTTATTCGGTCGCCAGAGGCTGCAGGATTGCTCGACAAGTCAGACATATCAAAGCCGTCGCGCCGAGAGGTAGAATGTATTCAGTCAGCTGGGTTTCCCTGTGATATTGGCTTCAACACTGAATGCGTCGCGGTATTCCCACCGACAACACCTGTTCAATCCTACACTCGGTCGTCTAGGCAAAAAGGTGCAACCTGTCATATCTACGGATAACACACATCAAATGGCAAAAAGCAAAAGAACGTCGAACTCTAAGAGTTCAAATCATGATGATCAAGCCCGGGTTCGATCCGGAGACCTTCAGTGTGTTAGACTGACGTGATAACCAACTACACCACTCGACCATGTTTTTGATGAAAGCAGACCCTCTAAAACTCCCCTTTCATACCCACCCAGGTAGAGGCGGCCGATTCAAGCGAGTACCCTTATGGTCTGATCGAAGTTGACGCGGATTCGGTCTTTGAGTGATGCACTTGATTCTCACGGACATAACACAGTGATGAGGCAGGGTATCTTTCTATTCCTATTCAGCTAACTCTCGATAGCCTCTCGTCTCCAACTCATAACTTCAAACTCTTCATCAGCGCCTGCAACTTCTCCCACTCCTCGGTCCCCTCCCAGTTCTCCTTTGCCTTGCCTAGAACACTCCTCACAGCACTCCTCGCCTTCCCCTTCCACTTTGCCCCAATCTCAGGGATCTCCTCCCCATAGTTCTCCAAGACCGACACCAACTCATCTGTGCGTTCCACAACCGTCTTCCACCCGTCCTTGTCCTCCAGCCAGCTCTTCCTCGCGTCTGCCTTGCTCCCCGAAGAAGGGAGAAGCCCGCCGCCAGCTGCAGCACCGATAGCTGCGCGCCACGCACGCTCCGCGGCGTCAACAGCGCCGGCATAGTCACGTCGCCAGATGCGCTCACGTGTGACGAGCTCCCAAAGCTCAGAGCGTACAGTGATCAGAGGCACGATCAAGGTCTCGATCGCGTCGCACATTGCACGTTCGGTGGTACCACGGGGTGGTTCGTATACTACGCCCGCTTTATCGTTAACCTTTGGCCGGGAGAGGACGGATTCGTTCAAAAGCAGGCGGAGGACGTCGATATCGAGGGCGTCCTCGGTGTTGCGAATCCGAATAACGTTGCGAATCGCAAGCAGGATTTCCTGCACGGCCGGAGGGCGCAGACGCGAGCCAAGTGTGATGACATTGTCCCAGATGCGCCAATTGTCATGGGAGATGGACGCGCCGCGCTTATATGCTGCTAACGATTGTGAGAGAAGAGTCGCCGGGTCCCGCTGGGTGGGCTTCTCTGCGGGCTCATCGTCGTCAATGTCGTCAGAGGCCTCCTTCTCCTTGGTCTCTGGCTCGCCACTCTCCTTCTTGAGCTTCAACTCCTTGACGCGCTCGAGATAGAGGCTGTAGAGCGCGCTCCCCAGGTTGCTCCATGTCCGCGCATCTTCGCCGCCGACAATGTTATCCGCAGACGCGATGGCCCGCCCGAAAGCATCCGACGCGTCTGAGAATTGCCCGAGACGGAGACTGATATCGCCCAGCCGGTTCCAGAGCTCTGAGCTCATTCGGTTGACTGCTATCGCCTTCTCGTACGCCTCCTTCGCCTTCTCCAGGTTGTTTCCCTGGAGATAGCACTCTCCTAGTAGCTTCTGTGCCCTGAAGAACCTTTGGTTTGATATTTCCCAGGCACGTTCATAGAAAGCCATATTGTTATCAATATCTCCGAGGATGCAGAACATTCGCGGTGCACTGGGTGGCGGGGGAATACGCTCTGGCCCGTGGTAGTCAGCTTCCTTCAGCTCATCGACGTCAACATCTTCCTCGAGATCCTCGTCGCTATCTTGGTCCGCCGAGGCACCAGTGCGGCGGAAAAGACGCCAGCGTAGTACCGCCTTGGCCTTCTCCTCGCCGCCGCTGCCCCGCCCATCTTCGTCGTTGGTTGCTGCAGCGCTTGCCAGGCAAAGCGCGACTTCGGCCCACAGCCGCAGCCGTTTGAATATCTCAAGCGCTGACACCAAGGACCCAACACTCGCCCAAGAATATGCCAGCTCGGACTCCAGATGCCATCTCGGTGGCGAGCTCAAGGTGTGAATGTACTGGAGACGAATCTGAGCAGGTGCTGTCTCGGTTGGCTTCGCCGCGGGAAAGAATGTAGTTGGCTTGTTGATCACGGGTGCTGCCTCCTCTGGGTCGATAACCCGGATTTCTGGGACGCTCGTCTCGGACGTCTCGGCTTCTGCCGTTGTATTCTCTGGCTGAGCCGTCGTCTCAACAACAACTTGATCCACAACTGCTTGCATCTGCAAGATACCTCTCTCCACCGTGCGGCTACGATGCACCTCGATTCTTGAGCGAACCAGGAGCGCCTGGGTGTAGATTTGCCAATTCGTCGACTTGTCCGAAATGACGCGTACTGCAAACGGAAGAATTTCCTCCGATGTCAGCGTATCCGTCGGCGAGAACGCGTCCTTGAGCGTCGCCTCGGTAAGCAAAATGATCTGATCCAGCGATGACAGCTGGGGCTGATCATCGATCTCCAACTCCTTCAGCACATCGGGGATATCGCGCATCATGCTGTGCTCCGGACCATCCGCCAGTTCCTCCTTCGTGAACTCCAGATTCTCCAGCAAGGTATCATCATTGAGCGCCAGCGCCTGCGGCTTGGTCGTGACCTCCTCTCCGAGCTTCCCCGCCTCGCTACTCTTCGCCAGCACCACGAGATGACTTGTGCTCTTTTCCTGGAACCTCGTCCGCTTCCCCAACGCACCAGACAGCGCATAGACAAACCCATTGAGCTCCCTCGCGCCGCGCAGTGCATCCCTCGCCTTGACGTCCTGGCCCAACATGATGCATATGTTGGCCTTCTCAATCAAAAGCTGCACCTTCTCCCGTGCATCCCACCCCGCCCCAGTCATCACCACCCCCTCGACGACCTCCAAGGCCGTCTCAACCTGCTGCTGTAGCGCAGGCACATCGCTCCACTGGCCGCCCTTGACAAAGACAGACCCAGCGCCAAAGCTCGGCTGCGCAAGCAACTTAAAATGCCACACATGAATCCGCAGAACAAGCCAGCGGACATCCCGAGAAGCAACATCACCCTCTCCATCGACGACGCCCTCCCCCTCGCCCTGAAGATGTGCCAAGACCACCCAGCGCGCAAGACAAAACAGCTCAATGTGCGGGATGTACGGATACACCGAGACACCGTCGACATCCAGCTCCCGGAAGCAGACCTTCCTGAGCTCCTTGATGTCCACCACACCATCCGAAATCTTCGCCTCCTTCAGCGCAGAGTCAAAAACCGCAGCCAGTCCCTGCGCGCCCTTCAGCACAGGACCCGTGACGTTTACCTGCAGAAACCCATTGAATGCGGCGAGAGCAACGACGACGGCGCTCTGTTTTGTGTCCTTCGTGGCGGCGGCGACATCCCCGTTTGGTGTTGCTGCTCCTGCAGGTTGCAGAGAACGTTGGACAAATTGAGCGATCAAGGTCTTGGCGCTGCCGCTGCACAGAGCGTCAGCGTACCTGCCTGCACGAAGCAGCGCCGCGGGGTCTGCTGCGTCGCCTGACGTCATGGCGAGGAACCGGTGGAGGGAAATAGAAGATGCAGGTGAGATATCTCAGAGAAACGAACGGTGCATCCCAGATCGCATCAGTCGGTGTTAGAGCCGGGGTGTTGACGGTTGACTTGGCTGCGCGTCAAGTGTCGTTGTGATGGAGGGGCATGGAGGGGCATTCGAAGATTTCTTCGGGCACAAATTCGATGTGGGGAACGGCCAAAGTTCTTGGCAAAACGCCGAAAGGCCTGCTTACCTAACCCACCGCCGCAGAACTTCACATCGCAGGTCGCCGTCATGCTACTCCAACATCGCTTGAACTACAAACCAACTAGCTATGATAGTCCATACATTGAGGCTGGCGTGGCTCACAGTCCGTCCTTCTCGCTGACCGAGCTCACAAAGGTTGCTCGGGTTGCCGGCAAATGCTGGCATCTTAACGCACACAAAATCCACCCCAACAACATCGGCCATCACAGCAACATTCTGGCGCAAACAGCAAGACCCTCCCTCTTTATGACACACTCACAGTTGGTCGGCGTTTAGCCCTGCTTCTTTCCCTTGCCCTTCTTGGACGCCACCATGCGAAATCCGGCAATGTTAGTGTCCTCCTTCGGGGCAGCGCTGCCTCCCTTCTTCGCCACCTCGCTCCAGCCGCCATTGCTGCTGTTCTTGCTGTCGCCGCCGGGGGACACATCCTTGTCAAACATGCCGCGGTCCGCGAGCTTCTTGCGACGGACAAACTCGTCCGCAAAGTGGCGACCGTCCATAGTGGTGCTGTAGCTGTACACAACCTCGGAGAGAAGCATGGCATCCAGAGGCATCTCGAGAAGACTGGCCGCAAACTGGTCGACTGCGAGTGTGTTAGTACAAGCCGGGCTACAGAGCGAGTGTTTGTACTTACTATCATTAACCCCGATAAGGCCGCGACCGAGCTCTCGGTTGAGCCATTTCTTGAACTCCTCCATCGCCATCGATTTGGCATCCTTGAGACCAACAGTGACTTGCTTCGTCGCCGTTCTGGGCGCAGCGGCAGATACGGGCGTTTTCACGTTGCTCGCCGCGCTGACCGAACGGGTCTGTGCGGCCGGGCCAGTGGGAATCTTGACTTTGCCACCGGCTCCAACGGTCGCCCAACCGCTACCGGGAGACGGCGCGGCCGCAGCAGCGGCGAGGCCCGGGGGTGCCGAGGTCTTGCTTGCCAGATCGGCATATCGCTTGCCCAAGCCAGCACCACCCGCAGCCACGGCTGCCTGCACGGTCGCGGCCTCCATGGCCTTTCGCTTGCGCAACTCCTCTTCGCGCTGGATGTCGGCGATAGTCTTCTTGGATGCTGTGCTGGCAGTCGAGGCAGCGGCCGTGTTACCCTTGACGGCAGTCGGCTGCTTCCATGCGCTACCGCTGGCTGAAGCGCTCACGGGCGAGCCAGTGCCCCAGGTGCTAGAAGCGGGCAGGCCAATAATCGCAGCCGCGGCCTTCTGCTCACGGAGTGCTGCAGCCTCCTGCTCAAGGGCAGCGCGGCGCAGAGCAGCAGCGGCCTCCTCCTTCTTCGCCGCCTTCTTGGCCTCGGCCTCCTGAATCTCCTTGAGACTGGGTCCTTTCTGGGCCTCCGTACCAGGCTGGGGCGCCCACGGAGCAGCGGGAGGAGCCAGGGCGGCTCCTTCAGAGGTGGTATCGGGGGTACCGGATGCAGAACGCTCGTCATACCGCGTCGGCAGGTTGCTAACCGGCCGCTGGGCAGTGGGCGCCGCAATAGGTGTCGTCAATGCAGGCGGCGGGAAGGGCATCGGGAGTCCAGACGACGGCGGCTGCTGCTGGACGGGCTTGACAACGGCCGCGGCAACAGCAGCGGCTGCCGCAGCGGCGTCAGCCTGTGTTTTCTTGACTCTCTCGGTCAATGAAAGGCCGGCTTGGCCGTGGCTGGATTTTTTCGAGGTCGGCTCCATGCGAGTGTCAAGCTCGTTGATCGAAGCAGAGGTCTCAGAGTCCGCGGTCACCGAGGCATCGCGGTCTAGCCCATTCCCAAGTGCTTCCGCCTTCGATGCAGCCATGATAGCGGCCATCGCCGGGTCCTCGGCATCTTGCTGGGAACGCAGCTCGTGAAACTCCTTGAGCTTCGTGCTGAAACCCTGCGAGTCCTTTTGAAGCTGGTCAATTCCAGGGAGCTGGCCACGCAACCCATTATCGTTCCCAGAAGCACCCGCGTGCTGCGAGGGGAAAATGCCCAAGGTTCCAGTTGCCTGCAGGTTGGCCAACAATTGGCGCTCGCTGAGGTTGAGGTCGGGGTTAAAAAGGTCCGGCGCTGCCCCAATACCCGGCTGGGCCTGACCTTGGGGCAGGCTCACGTTTGGGGCGCCCTCGAAAAAAGACGAGTTTGGGATGAGGGGGCCGATCGGGGGCTGCGGAGCGATACCGATAGGTGACGACATGCTTCCAAAGCTGGGTTGGCTCTGAAGGCTGTGTGCGCTGGAGTGATGGTGGAGGGTTCCCGGGGCACCGGGCTGCATGGGAATCCGCCCAAAGGCAGCTTGGTGGTGATGGGCTATCTCGCGCTGCCGAGCGTGGTACAGCTGCTCTTCCTGTTTTCTCCGTTCTAGATCATTTTGCTGTGCTGCCGTGAGAGTTCGACCAAACGACGGGAACGCGTTCTGAAGCGGAGGGACCGCCTCGGTTCCGGTGGGAGCAAAAGCTCCTGAAGGCGCGGGTCCGTGTGGGATCCCCATCTGCGGGACGAGGAATGGCTCACGAGAGTTCCCAATGCGCCGAATGAGTTGACCAAGGGGCTCGAAGTCAGAATCTTCGATGCGTTTCACTCGCAGATCTGGGCTGAAGAAGTTCGCCTTATACCAATCGTTCATTTCCAGTCCGCTGAAGGGTCCTTGCATCGTTCCCTGAGGATCCAGATATACCCATCTCATTCTGTCTGGCATCACCATGGTGCGGACCGCAGATGGGTCGGCGCCGGCGGGCCCGGCTGAGAATGAGGAGCCACCACCCGAGGTCGGGAAGGATAGCGCCTGGGCAGTGGACGTCAGGCCAGCCTGTGACTGATCAGCCGTCGAGAACGCGGCCCTGGCAGCCTCGGGGTTTTGGAAGAGGTCCTCGAAGGCATTTCTGCTCTGTCGGATGGGACTTTCTGCATCGCGCGGCTGGGCCCCAATTGGACCCCGTCCGATGGCGCCCAGTGGGTTGGCCTGTCTCAAATCCGGGACCGAATCGCTGAGACTCTCTTGGTCTTGTCCATGCATCTGTGCCTGCATGGCTGGGGGGAACAGCGAGCCAAGCTTGCTGCTGCGGCCGATGGTAGATGAACCTGGGACGCCGAAGACTCCACCAAGTCCAGAGAGACCAGGGGACTGCAGGTCGCCAGTGAGAGGGCTGAAAATGCTTCCGCCAAAGGCATTGTTGAAAGCCTGTCGCTCCCTGTCCGGGGTACCCGTCGGTGGTGCGCCGGGCCATCCTGTCATCGTGTTCACGGCTGGGAATCCCTTCGCACCGACACTGGAGGTCTGGCTGCGATCGCTGCCATCGAACGCATTGGCGCCGCCGAAGGCTCGGGAAAGCGTACCGTAATGGGAGGGAGGTTCGGACCCGTGGCCGGATTGAGCAATCCGGTCCAAATCGTTGTCATCCTGGCCTTCGTCGCCACGGTCAGCCATCGGGCTGCGGTATGGGTTAGTCTCCGAGGGACTAGCTGGTCCGTTGCCCAATCCATGCCCGAGGTTGAGACCCGCCATGCCGAAGTCGCTTGCGCCGCCCTTCATCGGGGTGTCGAACACACCGCGCTGGGGCTGCAAGCTTGGTGGAGGGGGGCTATTGTCCTGGGCTCCGCCAAGAATGGCGCTCCCGGAGACATTGCCCTCGCCGAATGGATCGGTGTCGGTGCGCTGTCGAGACCGCCATCCCCGGCTGGGGTCAGCGTTGGCAGCTTCGTTAGATTTGCCAACAAGATTTTCCGCCGATTCCTTCGGAATGAGGTGCGCAAGGCGGCTCGAGCCGCCAGCGCCGAACCGTTTGTCACCGATAGCCGAGGTGTTCAAAGCGAAACTTCCAAAGCTACCGATGCCTCCAGCCGCGGGTGCCGTCGTAGAAGACCACAGCGACGTACCGCCAAAATTGGCAGAGCCGCCAGTGTTGGCGCGCGGAAGCCCAAATGTCTGACTTCTTAAGGGTGGCTCACGAGCGCTCGTGTCCTCCTCAGGCTCATCTGTAATCGGTTCTTTGAGCTCTGTGCTCCGGCGAGGCAGCCAGTCATCTCGAGAAAACCGACTGGCCGTCGGGGAGGCGATGCTCGCGCTCGGGAAAGGATTCGTATCGGCCGTCTCTCTCCTGCGGGTACCAGGACGTGAGGCTGTTGAAGGAGAAGACATCGGATGGCCGCCCGTATTCGCAACACTAATGGAAGTCTTGCGGCCGTTCTGTCCACTGGTGCCTTGGTTTCCTTCCTTGCTCTGCTGAGGAATCTTCAATGTAGAATTGACGTCGGTCATAAACATTTCTCGCTCCTCGGCAGTCAAGTCCTCCAGGCTGATAGGTCTCACATTTCCGTTCGGATCCCAACAAACTGTGGGGTCCTGAGGTACGTGTTGAGTTTCCCCAGCTTTTCCCCAGCCCCTTGACGAATTTCCGTTGACATGATCCGGGTTCCAGCTGGACACGAACAGACTTGACACATCAACCCGCGTGGCGTCTGTGGTGTTTCCGTAAATATTGAGGAGGTCTTCCTTGGAGTAGCGGAGGGGGCCCGATTGTTCGTAGGCAGAAGACTGTGCATTTGCATAGGAAAGCGGTGCGTCGTCAGCAAGAGATTGCGAAGCGTCGGCAGCGTTCGCCGAGGCGGTCTGATTGAAGGGGGTCGTAGACGGTCGACGGAAGGTCCTAGTCCCATTAGAACGCGACCTGCAACCAGATGATACCAAAGTCAGCCTGTATCTGCGGAAGCGGCAGGAGCCAGCAGGTCCCAGCACAAGGTTCGGAGGAGCTCCGATGAGGTCGGATCGCGCTTCTCGTGCGCCCGCAGCCCGGTCGGTTTGCTCAACGCGGGCCGCATCAGCGCTCGAGGAGCGAATCTGCGTCACTGACGAGTGTAAGGATGGGCACTTACCATTCCCCGCTGCCAGATCCACGCACTGAGTCCCCTCTTCCGGATGCTCTGGGGTCTCGGGTTTGTCCGGCGGCCGCGGAGGCGAAGCTCGAGGGTAGCTGTACGGGCATGGTGAGGACAGTGCAGTTGACTGCGAAGGAGCCAATTGACAATGATGGAAAATTTTATTTCGCTGATGCTATTCGGGGCGCTGTGCAGGTGATAATTCGCGGTGGTGCCGAGTCGAGGTGTCGTTTCAACGTAGCGAGGTCGAAAGCTAGGTTCCTTTTTTTGCAAAGTTTCGAATGAAGTCGTGGAAAGTTAGATGCCGAGCTTGGCCCACTTTTAATAGCAGAACGTGATCAACCGCGTGACTTCTGACACCAAAGTGAGGCCGGTCACCGTGCGCACAGCCAAAGTCTCCGCAGCGAAAATGCAGTCCGCACTGTCCTACACTGGCCGCGTTTCAGACCCACTCCGTCGGTTCGATGGGTTCGGGCTTCCTCCACCGAGCAAAAGGTCGCGTTGCCGGAATTTTTCGTTTGTTCGGTAGCGCGCCCCGGCCCCCCGAAGCCGCGTCAAGCGCGTCGTTCGTCATTCCACCATCCACAGGGGCCTCATCTCCCAGATTGATGGTGCCGTGCGATCCCGAAGCCTAGCGGGCCCCTGCAAATACGAGCAAAAGCATGCAATCGAGGCCTAAATTATTTTATTACAGTACAGGCCTTATCCGCATTCGGCAACCCCTCAATTGCTTTGGAGCCTTCGGACATGCGCAATGCATCAAGGCCTTTAAAATGGGATGCAGCTTTATTTCATCAAATTTCATGAACCCTCCTGATAGTATGGGGCGCTGTTCGCATTTTTAGAGGCCCCAGATCACTGGAACAAGTCTTGATTGTAGCACCTATGGTAGGCCGTTGGAGGATTCAGAAAAGGACGTAATACGGCTTGTCCGAATAGTAAAACGGCCACTCTATATGAGAAGTACAGTACGAATGGCACAGTGACATAAAGCTCCTCGACTTATAAATATTACCTGGTTAATTTCAAACCCCTTATTTCTCCAAGTCTTCGCCACACCTGACATTGTTGAGAATGCTGAAGTTTACGATTACATATCCAGAACCTTTCGCCCCTACTCCCATGGTACTATATGGTTGCCCAGTAGACGAAACAGTCCCGCTACCCGTATACCTCTATCCGCCTTTCTAACCTTGCAAATACCCTCTGCCGTAAAGTCAAAATGATGTGATAACTCTAAAATCTGCGACGTTGTACATCGTTCTACCGCTTTAGTGTCTAGGGAGAACTCTTCTCCAGCACAACATTAAGACTAACAAGGAATGAACTTCTGACCGTACTGGTGAACAACGCGGGTGCTATGGTATGCTCAGAGCCATGTGGTTCCTTCATGTGCACATAGGTACCTTGCGAGTATAATGATCTTGACTTCGGTACTCGAGCGTCGAGGCCCGTTTATGGAGGCCGACGGGCCAAAGACATAACATGGATTCTATCGGCACCAGGTATATTTTGTCTGCTGTGCTGATGTCAAATATAACCGATTTGTAGTTTCCACTGGTGCTGTCGAAATTGGTCGCCAGACGTTAGGGTGTGAGATGTGTTGTTGGATTCTGAGAATCGTCGCAGAAGTAGTACCCTGAGCGAAGCTCCTTTCTTGTCCGTATATTGGCCGCCTTAGACAAGTTGTTTTGCCAGAATGTGAATCTATTGGGAAATTGAACCTCGCTAAAGGCTGGAATCAAGGACTTACCGCTGCCCTTGAGCCCTGTGACCTCGCTGCTATTCAAACCCCCTGCCACAAGAACATGAGGCTCTAACTACAACATGATCCATGTGGAGAATTCTACGAACGGTCTCATCATGTCAGCCTTTCACCCCATTCGGATGTGTGGGGACTCATGGCCTGCCCAGGTTGGCTTGAGATAACCAGTATTCGCAACACGAATATGTAACAACACCAAAGCCATACTTCCAGCAACGTTTTCCACCCCGGCTTCAACTCGTAAGACAAAATATTGGGATCGTGCATGCTCTCCTGTCGATGCAATCCAATGGCGCAATATACTTAGATAAGGATAACGCTTCTTGCCGAATATTCTAACGGGCGAACTGATAAGTTGACTTGCTTCTCCTGGGTAGTATTGCAGCCTGGTAATGCTCGAGCTCCTTGAGTTGTCTGTGAAGATATGGAGGATAATAATACTATGTGGCAAAGAAGTGCTGGCAGACCAAGCCACAGTTTTGCTCTCCGAGCCTGGAATGGCTTGCCTATTCCTTCTTGAAAATTGTATTGTGACAGGTTTTCAACTAGAAGTCCGACGCCACACCTTTATCAAAATAGCTCAACGCACCAAAACAGGATAGCCAAGTGCAGCAGAACCGGCCGCTTGTACTCTTGAGCCTCAAGAGTGGCAAGCTGCAGCCCAGCAAGGCCAAGAGATCGCTCTGAGACGGTGGCTGCACCCCATGCTTGCTCGCCGTTATAGGTATCCGAACGGCTCCCTTCCGACTGGCTTCCGAGTAGATGAAAGCGTCCGCCGTCCCCGTTCCGATGAAGGGCAAAAGCCTCAACTTGAAGCCACGCTTTGCTCGTCCACCAATAGGGACTTGCATGCCCGCCGCCAATAGAATATCCTCGTAGTGGGGGTAAACGCTAACAGGGAACGTCAGCATCCTAGTCGCTCCGATGTTCGGAGCGGGTGACCAAAATATCATTGTGAGGGCGGAGGTCCCCGGTCCATCTACAAGCTGCAGGCTGAGGGTTGAACTTGGTTGTGGTTCAAACTCCAAAGCACCAGTGTGTTTCATTGGCTGGATGGGGGGAGGGTGAACCACAACGCATTGCTATTGGCGTGTTCGATCATGTGGCTGCATGCTGCTCGTGCCCGGCATGAGTGTGATTTTTCGACCCTTCTGGACATTTCAACGGCGATTGGGTCCAGTGCGATAGATTGCATCAGCTCAGTGCATATCTCCCTCGTCACTTGCAAGCTGGGGAACAGGCTTGAGCAAGCAGGTGCAGTTTACTTCGCCCCTGCCCGAGAAAGCTGAGCCAGAAGGACTGGAGAACTGTGTTGAGAGAAAGCAAAATGCCCCGCCCGAATGCGAGTGCGGGGACTGAAGTGATCTAAGAACATAAAAACTCCAAAGTCAAAAATCGTTTGAAATGAAACACTCTGTGACCTCGTTCGCTATAATCTAGCCTCCAAAAACCATGATTTTGGCCTCAATACTCAGGCGCGGTGGAGTACTACTCGGTACGTCTGGATCCACGAACGCGCTGTGTGGGCACACCGTCTCCTTAGCATGGGTATCGTGGAGCTTGAAAATGGCGACGTCGTCGGTTGTCATGTTTTTGTTGTAAAACCATCGGTGGCTGTTGTTGTGGCGCACTTCGTAGACTTCATCGGCAAAGTGTGGGTAGACCACGTCCATAGGGACAAGATCTTCACGATCGACTGTGCGGGCATCACACAGGGCGAGCGGGGTGTCCTGGACATGGGCTGACAGCTTGCGCCAAACGCTGGTTGCGAAGAGACGGGTTAGTTGGGAAGGGAGTGGGGGAAGGGAGTTGGGGGGGAGGGTGATGAGGGGTACACACCTCACTTGACGGACCCGACCTTTCACAAGCTCGTCGGCGTCATCGGGGCGTAGGATGGGCAGCCGATACTTGTGAGTATTCTCGCTCGCATCTGGATACGGCCTGTCAGTACTAGCCCGAGATTACATGTAATGCTGACGCCCCGAGAGCGCTGTGGGGAGGTCATACCGCAGTGAACGCGAAACAGGGGCTGCTTCCAGTGGCAAGGCCCGAGTGGGTCGGCCTCGACGGCGGCAATGGCATTGAAGGGGCCATCACGTCTGTTGGCTTCAAGGAATCGCTTGATCGAGTAGTTGGAGTCCTCGGCGTCATCATCCGCATCCACTGAACGCGCTTTCCCTGGTGCGAGTGGATCATGCGGTAAGCTCCACGGCCGCTGGACGTACACAAATCGGTCTGATGAGTGGTGACGAAACTATGCTTGTTAGCAATGATCCATGAGCGCTAAGATGGTAATAAGCTTACGTTGTATGAGTAGACCAGCCCAGAGACGCCACCCAAGACGGCCACCACCCAGTCGAGGAGGGCGGGAAGGTAGGTCTCGGTGACAGCCCGATCATCCCACTCACCAACCGCCACCGGGCATTTCAAGAACTGGAAGCCGGCAACATCGAGCGTGAACCTGTCTTCGTGCCCTGACATGTCATAGATGCGGACAGGATAACTCCTTGGGCGCACGTTAGTGGTCGGCATCGGGACCAAGCCCGGCGGCAGTTGTAAGCGATATGGGCGCTCATACTGGTAGCGCTGCAGCGGACAAAGGTAGTTGAACTGCCTCGGGGTGACCGAGGGCAGTTGGAGATCGACTTGGATCAAGTCATCCAACTCATCTCTCACCAGTTGGGTGCTTGCGCTGACAGGAGGATGAAAGGCAGGGCGAGTGTCGCTAGTGACGTCTTTGCTTCGATTAGAAAGGCAACGATGTGCAGGCAGGGAGCGATGTGTACCAGGGAGCGCGGATGCTAGTTCGGTCCCGTCAAGGATATCTTCATCGTCCAGTTTGGCGATGGCAGGGTGTTGACTCTTCCACATCTGCCAGGGGTAATTCTGACGGAGAAGGTGGTTGCGATGATCGAAGGAAAAGTAAAGAACGTCTGGCCTTTGCTCCGCAACTTGTGCAAACCAAGGACTGTCGAGAGCAGGAGGCCAAAACTTCCCCCAAGGTTGGTTGCTGGCCTTGCCGTTGCTTGCAGTTGGAGACGCGGCCCAGGCTATGGGGCCGATCAATCTGGCTGCTGCGAGAGGTGCATTGGTTAACCAGGTAAGGCTCAATTCACCGTCCTCGTCGAACAAGAAGCAGGCCTCGTCAATCGAGGGGGCCAGAGACGAGCGAGATCCAGTCATGTCTTCTGCCGTGAGCTTGAGGTCGTGCAGATACAAAGAGGAGCGACGAGCTTCCGGCGTTGCAGGATGCGCAGGCTCTGGGGTTTTAAGCCAGATGCGTAAAGATCCGGCGACGCCATCCGAAGAGCAAAATGATAACTGGGTCGTCGAGCGCCCCGTTCCCGAGGTCCTTGACCAGACCCCTTCGCTGGCATTGGATGCCCCGAATGGGGGCGCGGACGACGGTGGAGAGCGACACATGACGTCCATGTGCACCAGTAGCAAGCAGGATGGGATTGCCCTTCTCGGAATGGCGGCGCGAGCGGCGAGGATCGGTCGCTTGCTCGACGGGGTATGTTGGCCGGCTTTTTCGCTTGTTGGACAGCCGAAGAATCGCACTTTCCATAGCGATTGCCTCGATAAATTCTGGGAATGGCCGCTCATAGGGCGAGCTTCGACGCGCAGCGTGATAAGACGGCCGTGTGCGAGCTAGTTGGGGGCCTGCGAATGCAGACATGTTGTGTATCAGCACGGGTGTTGTGGTTCGGAGGGGGGCAGGCAAGGGCGCGGGAACTTGGAACGGGGAGCTGCGCAGCGCACCTCAGGCCCCCCATCGCGATTGCTGCCGTCCATTGCTCCCGCCGCCCCGCGACGTCCTCAACGCGATACGCAGGCCAAGTGACGGCTCACGTCGGGTAATGCTGGGAAGAAAATTGACCGGGTTGTCGCTCGCCGCGGACGGACTTGGCCCATCGGCGAGGGGGGATCTGCTTGACATGACTGCGGTATGGGCGTGCCACGATTGGTCGTTTGCCGGCCGTCCAGCTCATGCACGACAGCTCCGAACCGGCGCTGATGTGAGGGGAGAACTTTGGTCGTGAAAGATGCGGTAGCCGTAACTTTGTGTGCGGACAGTTCAACTTCTTAAATTGAAGAGGACTTGACGTCGTTTTATTCCGCTTGACCCACGCCCGCGGCTGAAATGCGGTGAAGGCTGGGTCCTATTTTGGTGTCCGGTCGTGACCATGGACGTCTGGCAAAAGGTGACCGGTCGGGGGTCCAGGGCTCTGGCGGGAAGGGGCAGCTTCAGGAGCTCTGGCGAAAACAGGGACCGGTGGAAGGGTGGCTTGAGTCGCCGGGGGATTCTCAGCATGCAGCCGGTTCGCCCGCCATTGTCGCGGGACTGGTTGCAGCTACAACATCTCTCACCACACGTCGTGCAAACGTCCTGTATCTGGTACAAGCACAAAGAGTGGGGGTGGCAGCCGCCCTAGGCCAAATTGGGGACCGGTGGGTTTGGAGGGGGAAACAAGCGCATGTCGTGGAAGCCGCAGCCTGATGGCCGGGGATGCCCTCAATCACGCACCACCATCCGTCCGCTAGTCCACCGGTTATCGTCCTTCAATCCTCCCCGCAAGCGGCTAGATTAGATTCAGGATAGGATTCCGCTCTACCTTTCTCCCCTCTCTATTTCAAGTACGGTCTTGCTGCTGCCCGCGCTCCCGTCGGGGCACGAGACTTCGTTGATGGTGAGTGTTTGCAAACTGTACTCTCTTGATCAACGCCAGACTCACCGCCTTTTGCCGACTTTCACTCTGCTCAGCTGTCATCCAAGCTTCGAGTCCGCGGCTGCTGACTAAACCACCTTGTGTAGGCGGGATCGAGAAAGCGAGCGAGGGAGACTGAGGAGGACGACAGCACCACTGACGGCATGACACGCGTTAGACCGGCCCCGGATTCCGCAACTATGACGGCCTTCCCGTCCCTATCATCTGATGACCAGGCGGCATTGAAGAGAACGGCAGCACTTCTAGGTGTGCCACTTGCTACTCTCCTGCGCCAGATGGAGCAAGCCGCGCCACCCGCGCCTTTGTCGGAGACTCGGTCCGACACACTCACACCAGGAGCTATCTCTGCCTCCGAGACAACCACAAGCGTGGAGGCTCTCGCCGAGACCACAACCCGCAACTCAACACACGCCCCACCAGCCCGACCGCTGTCTCCGCCTGCTCCTGCCCGAAGCACGCTGGAAGAAACTTCGAGGCGTGAATTCGCTGAATTATCATACACTTACGACCTTACGGAAGAATGGGCGAGCGTGGACGCATCTCCATACAGACATCCGGACCACGTAGCAAATCGAAATCGCAACGGCTTCCTTGGTGGGTCAGTTCAACCACCAGCTCCGCTGGACTGTTCTTCCCCGGAGCAACAATTTAGTGCCGCTGTTGATGCCGCTGTTGAGACATTCACGGCAACGGGGGGTGCTTTTACTTCGAGTCTCGCGGGTACTGCCATTTCGGCCCTCTTTACCTCGGGATCCGAAAACGTCGATTCCCGGCGTGTTGTGGATGAGACGGGAAGCGTGTCCGACCTCGTCAGCAATTTTAACGATGCCGACTCGTCGGACTGGCCACTGGTCCCATTTCCGAATTCGGATGGAGCTCACAGTGAGCTTCAGCTCGGAACAAGCAGAGAGCTCGTCCCTGTTACCTTTGTGTCGTTTGACCCCCTCGAACCTATGGCTCAGGCACGCCAAAAACGCGGCGCGTTTCGAAGTGACCAGCTCCGCGAAGAGACACATAAGACACGTCAGCTGAAAGCATGTCTGCGATGCCGCATGCAAAGAATCCGAGTAAGTACGAGTGAAAGAAAGTCGTGCTCGGCGAGAATCCGATGGAGTTGATGGCGCTGACCGGGAACAGTGTTCTATTGATGAGGACAACCCTTCGGGCTCCTGTTTAACCTGTCAAAACGTGATTGCAGAGAGGAAAGTCCACAACCTGCCATGTTTACGGTATCGCTTAACGGAATGTGTTGAGTTCCGCACAGGAAAAGCGCCCGGAATGGAATACAGCGCACGCTGGCCCGTTATGAAACTAAGGGATATATCTGAATGGGCTTCTTCCGAAATTCGCACGATCACAGTTATGTCAGACGTTTCCCCTGCCCCTTTCACCTTGAAGGTCAGAAAGTTTGTTCCCATTAAACAAGACTCGCTGCATCGGGCATGGATGGATGGCAAGACCAAAAAGTTCAAGGAAACAACCCCATACGCCATAGCCGACATGAGGGAAGCCATGGGAAGCATGCGGCGATATATCGACGAAAGCGTCTTGGTGTCCATTGATCACTTTCTCCTGAACAACGACGAGCTGGTCAAAATGACTTTCAGATATGCGCGCGAGTACATGGCAGCCCGAGTAGAAGTAAGTTTTCCCCTTGCAGGATCTTGTCAATGTCTAACGTGTCCGCTACGATAGTCAGACGAGGAAGCAAAACTGCTTGCTAGTTACATGAGGCTTTGGGTGGCCGTCCGGCGTACTGCAACAATCGAACATATTGTGAGCCAGGACAAGCTCGACATGGTCCCTGAGGAAGTAGACAAGTCATATCCCCTGCTGGGCAAAGTTCCACTGCCACCCGTCATGATTCAGCAGCTCGACATCATTCTTACCCTCGGAGTCCTAAGACCGCTGCAAAAGCAGGTGCTAGAAGACCTGCAGCGGCTCATCCTTTCAAACAACCCGAGAACATGGATGACGATGTATCTCATCACATTCATGTCTCTCCAGAGTTGCTCATCTCTCATCTCGGAAAACTACCGCAATGCAAGGAGACAGGGCTACAGGGTATGTCAACGTCAACACCAATATCACTCGACAGCTATTGACTATGTGACTATAGCGCCGGTTCTCATTCCCCACCTTCATCCAAGACCGTCACAACTCTGCCAATGTCTTCCTGAGTCACTATCACTACCGCACGGAGCAGGGTAACCCGTTCAAGCTGGACTGGAAGCGACGACATGCTTCCCAATTTTCCGACATGTCCACCCAGGATGTAATATTTTTGCAGAAGACGGCGGTACTCTTGGCGGAGAAGGACAGAGGTTGGTTTCTTCATCAGCGACTGGCGGTATATGAGCTGACAAGGGTTGCAGCCGAATCTATTCGCCTCATTCGGGAAGCTGACCTGTATGAAAATGACCTTTACTTCGTCTCGCAGATGTTTGAAGACAATTGGCAGCCCAGGGAAATGAAGATCGATTACGATTGTGGGACTATCCACGGTGGTCCTGTGAAGAAGTATTACACTGAGCCCGAGAAGAATTAATCTGCGAGTTCCGAGTCAGGCTCATTTTGGATTGAAATTAGGTTTACCTTCAAAGGCGCAAGGCTGGGGTGAGCGACGCTTGTGTCTTTTTACCGCTGCATACTATCTTGTACTAGCATATATTTCTGGGGTTTTGGATTACTAGCGAGGCAATACTAGGTCATCTGTATTCATATTCAAAGCAATAAAATCTCAACTTAGCTTCTTTGGCACCTTGCCCATTTGCAAAGCTCGATGTAAATAGGTAAGGTAGCCAAAGCTGAGGGGACGCGCATAAAGCCTTCCTGGGCGCCCTAAACCGAAGGCGTCTTTCACTTCGCTAGTCGACCGGTCTAGGTACGTTTTGGTGGACCGGCGACCAATGTGATTAAATATGATAGCGACTGTCCTCCCCCAGACCGGTCTGGGGCATCCTGGTGTGAGACTGATTGCTAGCCCATTGGGACGGCCGCATATCAGGCCGCAGTGCTCACCCAAGCACAGATCCGGGCACCGCTCTCATCACCAGAGGTATCTGAAACGGTTAGTGGTTTATGATTTTACCTCTGCATTTCAGCTAAAATTGGGGGAGATCTCTGGCGTTGACCAGTTACAGGCGGCAAACCTGTCATCGCTGCCGATTTTTTTCGGACCGTCAGTGATGAGTCGGTGCGCAATGGCTCATGAGACGTACTTGGATTCGACGGCGGGAAGGATTGAGTTGCAGGGCTGGCTTGCAATTGTGGTGTGCAAATCGTTTGCAGTAGCAGTGCGTGATTGTGCAATTGGCCAATACTCCTACCAACATGCCCAGTTAGCTCACCCAATATCACCCCAGATGCCTAACTATCCAACCAAGATCAAACCAGCTCTAGATCTTCCTCCTTCAGCCTCCCCCTTTTCAACTCCTCCGCCCCATTGTCCCATAGCAAACCACCTCCCCGAAGAGGGCGAAGAAACACATCACATGTGGCTGGCTGGGCTTTCCGGTTTTAGAGATAGCGATAGTTATAGCGGGTGTTTTAGCTATGTGCCCGCGTAGTTGCATAGCTTATTGAGTGGTTGTACTCGGGATCCATGCATGCAGATGGTGGGAATGTCCCCTGGGAAGAAACCTGGAATACACCAACAGAAGGACTTTTCCCTCACTGCCCAACCTCCCTGACCGTGAACCCCAACATCCCGTTCGACCCAACGGAATTCTCATCAACCAACTTCTGCGCCGTCTCGATCCCTGCGACCGGCACGCGGTACTCAAGATTCTTGCCCTCGCTGCCTTGGACCGGGTAGGGAAACGGCAGATACTCCGGCAATAGGCCCAGCTGCCGTAGCACAGTCCCTTGATCCCAGGCGATATGCTCGTGGTACAATCTATCGCCGCGGATATTGACGATGGCTGTGAACGGGATGGACAGCTGCTTACCGGTGGGAGGAATGCCAGGTACTCTGTTTAAGGTCAGCCACTCACCACGTAAACCCCTTGGCAGCGGGTGAACTCACAGCCAGTCGATCACCCTATCATGAGTGCAACAAAACAGAAACTCGTCCACGATCCGATCGATGCCCACAGTCCGGCTGACCAACTCCAACGCAGCGTCATCTGCATTGCTGAAGATGAAGTGATCGCGGTAGAAGCCGGTCAGATTCTCTCGGCCGATGCCTCCCGTCAACGTCGGCACATGGTTGACGTAGGGCTGCTGCACCATCGTAGCCATCGTGCGCTCGACGCTGCGGTCAGCAAACTCGAAGCGCGTGTGCTCGTCCCAGACGGCTTCCAGATTGAAGTAAGGGCCGCCGAGGAGAGGCTTGAGGAAGGTGAGGGTGCGGGTGTGTGCTAAGGGGCGTCAATAGGGGTAGGCCACATAGTACCTTGAAATGGGTGGGAGACAAACCAACAGATGCTGCGCTGGCTAGGTAGTCCGTATGAGCAGGGACGACGAAGAAAGGACCGGCGCCGGGGTAGACATGCGTCTTTGTGGGCGACTCGAATGCGGCACTCTCCCCAGACATATGAGCCAGCGTCGGGAATGAGAGAGCGGTTTCAGGTGCACAGCCGTAAAAGATAGCAGCGGCGATCTCAGAGTGAAATTGGAGAATTGAGAGGAACGTCAAGTCGACAGCAGATTTGATGACTGAAATGTGAGCTTCATTCTGAGAACTTGGAACGCATCTGGCAGAGGCATACCAACCACACCGACCTTGTCAGCCGATTCACACTGGGGCAATCTCTTCAGCGCTACCAGCGCAGCACCAAGCTTCTCGGACAGGGCGCACGCATCATCGTCTATAGTGATTTGAGCGACGGCGTAGCTCTCCTCGGCCCATTTTTGCAGCGGTGGGGGGTCGAGCGTCTTCTCGTGGCTGTTGAGGTCGAGGTCGGCAGACACGATCAGGATAAGCCCAGGGCCGGTGCCCCGCCGCGAAAGCGGGGGCTGGATGGTAATGCTAGGTTCGAAATTGAAAGGCATCGCATTGGGGAGCGCGGGGATCGGCTCTGTATCGGAGGCCATTATCGCTAAATTCGGGGGGCCAGCTTCAAACCTTCAAAAGATTTGGAGATTGTCGCGTGTTGAAGAACGCGAAGTTGTGACAGCGGTGGGACCGGAGCGACAACCGGAGAGACTCTCTTGCCAAGTGCTGTGGATGCAGTGCTTTGAGGGTGAGGATGCTCCACTCGGGAACTTCCAGAGGAAGGAACACAGCAGCAAGACGACAGCCCCTCTGCTCGTCACAACACTCAACTGAGACATCAGACAATGCACAAAACCATTTCTCGGCCAGTATACCTACCAACCTACCGACCTACCGACAAGCTCCGAAATTCTCGGAGAAGAAAAACGATGGCTGCCGGGACCCGGTGTGCCCCACACCAGTCGGCTCCGTGTCGACTGGGGTGCCCGGTGGGGTCACTTCTACAGACGCAGGCAAAGACAAAAGAAAATGTTTTGATATGTCAAATATGGATATATAGATAGGTACAGAAGCGAAGGATCTCCGAACAAAAGAAAACTACATCCTCCCCGTCAACTTAGCAGTTGCGGATATCCTGCTTCCACCGCCTGGAGTCGAGGCCGAGGCTGCCCGTTCCAAAATAGTACGGCTGATACATATTCTTAAAGGGGCTCCAGGCGCAGTTGTAGCCGTTCTTCGGGTCCTTGTTCTTGGCCTCGTTGCGGGCGTTGGGGACCTCAGTGACGGCGCCGCTGCCAGCGTTGCAAACGGCAAAGTAGAGGCCGTGGCACTTGGCCGTGTAGCACTGGTTCATGGCGATGCGGAGCTTGGGGTCGCCAAACACGCGATTGAAGCCCGCGTGGATCTTCTGCAGGCCGGCGAGTCCGACAACGCCGGCTCTGCTCTCGCCACAGCTCCAGCTGTCCTGCCACTGGCGTGATTCGAGGTCGTGAGTCGCCGTCTGGTTGAGTGCCTCGATGCCTGTCTCGGTCTTGAGCGCTGCGGGGGGCGCTCCGGTGGGCGAGGCCCAGGCGACAGACGCCACGGTGAGGAGGGCGAGGGAGAGCTTCTAAAGCGAGAGGGTGAGTTTCGATGAAGGCATCTTGTGAGTGAACGTGGAGACAAACCATTGTGGAGGATTGGCGGCGGTGGGGCTGGAGAGTTGAGTGCTGAGTGTTGAATTGGGTGAGGTTTTGAAGCTGGTGATGGTGCTGGAGATGTGAGAGAAGGTAGTGATGAGTCTGTCTGTCTGATGAGGAGGTGAAGAAGAAGAGAACGGTAGATATGATGGTGTCTGCCCTTATATACCTGATCTTGGTCGCTTGTCAGCCGTCTGCCTATCTCTTGATCCAGCTGTTGATCCCCCCATCCCCTCTTGCTGGCCCTGCTTTGCTGCGAGCTATGGCACCTGCAATGATTCAACGCCCAGCCCTACGGCTTACAAGGCTTACACCTACTAAGGTACCTATGCGGGTCCAAGTCAGCTTGCCAAGGCACTTATAGGGCCAGCAGTGGAGCAGCTTCTTGGGTTTCCAAAACGTCTTGGCCACGCATGCCAACCAATGGCAGCAGAGTCTTGGCCAGGCGACATGCTACAGCCTCCGGATATATGTTGCGCATCGGGACTAGGCAATGTTGGCGGAGAGGGGCCAGGAGATTGACGCGCGATGCACTGTGCGCACTAGATCGGCTAGACGGGCAATGACAGACGGTAAAGCACGAAGGCTGAGGCTGAGGCCAAAAATACGGGCCTCTTTTTGTGGGCGGTGCTCCCCTTGAATGTCAGGAATCATCATCCTCACAATCTGAAGGACTATGCGGGCAGCTAGGCCACTCCACCGGTCCCTACTGTCACTGCACAGGTGGGTTAGGGCCGTCCATCCACCCTAGGCTCCTTATCTTTTTCGCGGAGGGGAGGCACGTCATTTGATCTCAGAATTGAACTTCTATTTATAACTACCTCGATACAGTACTAGCCTGTATGCGCAGGTAAGGTAGGTAGGTACTTTCCTGCCTGAGGTGCAAATGTGGGTGGAGGACCATGGTGTTTATACCCTGAACCCCCCCCTCTTTTGTCATCACTTCGGAAAGTGATGTGGTTTGTGTGTTTTCCGGCGTAATTTTCGTTTCCTGGATGACTCCAGCGTTGACTGGCTCAAGTTTCGTGGAGCGCGTGCGTCGGATCAAGATTTCAACGCGATACAAGGTCCATAGGCCGGCACAAGCTTGAGTGTGCTGAGCGCGGCACTAATGCCTTCAAGTATTGCTTTGCCCCCGCCCCACCAACATTGCACGTGTACGTACATGTGCAACAAAATAAGAAAACACGGAAGATCCGGAACCTGGGAAGAGTGAGGCGATCAGGTCACACCAGATCTGAGACATGCACTTTGGTGGCACCTGGGTGTGTTCCACTCGGGATGTATTCCACTGTTAATTCGTCGTACCACAAGCGGAGTTGGAGTGACAAAACTCGAACTCGTGGGCCATCAAAACTACCTAGGTACCTACCCGACTACTTGATATCGAGATGAAGCCCAAAAACAAAGTTACAGTCCCGAAAGCCAGTATAATTCCCCCACAGAGTTCTGGGCCCAATACCCCCCTTCAGCCCACTTTAGTACCTAGGTATATTACATGAAACCCAACGGTCATGGTATCGGCGAACCCGGGCGCAAAGTTGCAACGCCATCCAACCTTGCACCCAAAACTCAATGGTCCGTCGCATCCAAGACTCAATGGTCGCTATTGAGGCCAATTCCGGCCCGCAATGGTATCGGCTTAGGCTTGTTTTTGACAAAATGCATTCACAAGCACCTGCAACATCCCGTTAGTTACATGTAGTTACCTAGTTCAGCACATAGTTCAACACAGACTAAGACTGAAGAGGACCTGTCCGCCTGCGGTAGTACTTACAAGATTGGTACAGCAATATGCTGTTTTGTCAGAAGCTTGGCAATCAGACATCCACTGCGTAACTGTTTGAGGGTCTGGGTTGACTGGGTTGCATTGGTTTGGCAGGGGGAAAAAGAAGTCTGTCGAGGCGGTGCAGCAGTGAGGTATCCAGGGGGGAAATTGGAACTCGAACACGCCGCCAACACTGACGCGGTCAGGGCAAAGCTCAGCAATGGCATTTCCAGACAAGAGTGAATACACGGCGCGAGTGAACTTCATGGTGTTGGAATGGTTGGATTTCTGGGCACAGTTGTGGGCGAGGGCGTGCTGAAGAGAAATGAGAAACTCAGGGCAGCTGTATGGCTGTGTTTTATAGACTTGTGTTGCCGCTCATCTGCGCTTCCTCTGCAATATCTGCAAAGCTGGATGGGTTTATCCCGGTGCCTCGGAGGGTACGTCATGACGCCACTTTGGGGATATCAAGTCTTACACCTCAGGGAAAGCTGTGGACAACTTGAACATGACCCGAAACTCGGCTAGCACAACCAGTTAGCTTTGGCCTAGAGACTTGGAGGGTCGGAGGAAGCCCCTCGCCAAAGTCCTTATTGGTGGCTCGGGGGCTTAGCTCGGGTGATCAGATCGCAAACGTCAACTCCCGGCCAATATCCCAGGTAGATACATGTACTTACTTGGCCAGCTTTAATCAGAACCATCAACATCCCTACACTAGGTACGAATGCAGGAACTCATGAGTCCTACTAACCTACCACCTAAAGGGTCGTCAACGGCAGCACTGCCCACTGCTCGCACCCTTTTCCCCTATCCTATGACCCAGGAGGCAATGGAAGCTCCTTTCCCCATCGTTCAAAATCAGCCAGTCTAGCGTTAATAACCAGAACCTCATGTGCATCCTCCAGCACCAATATCCCCATAAACGGATACTTCGCCGTCCTCCCCGGAACAGGATACCACTCGGAGCAACGCACCCTCCGATACGCCTTCCTCCGCAGCCCATTCAGACAGAACGCCGCACCCTCAACAGGCTCCAGATACACCGCCAGTCCCTGCCATCCATTCCCGATGCCCATCCTCACATCGCACTGAATCAGCGCCTTCACCTTGGCCCCTTTATGTTCAAGTTCAGCCGCCCCCGCACCACTCCCAAACGCCGTGACATCCACCACGTGAATTGACAGTCCCACATTCGTCATACTATACGGAGCAAGATACCTCGGCCCCCAGATTGAGGTATCCGGCGTCTCCACAAAGTTCGACGGCGCGTGGGCCAGCAACCCACTACTGGCATACGGCCCCCTCCACGCAAAGAGCGTCTGGTCGAACGACACCTGCATGATCTCGATCTGCAGCCGTCGGAAGGCCTTGAGCCCACCCTCGCCGTAGATGGGAGGCATGTGCACGTCGAAGAGACCCATAAGACAGTACGCCATGTCGTCCTCGCGCGTGGTTTGACGTTTGGATGCCCATGACATGCGCTGGGCGGCACAGAAGCTTCCGATTTTGGAGGAGTCGTGGAGAACGAGGAGCGGGATGCCTGTTGCGGTAGAGATTGCCGGGAGGAGGAGGAGGTCCGAGGTGATGCTGGAGGAGGAGGAGTCGATGAGGGTCCAGTTAGTGTCGAAGAATAGGCGCGAGGGGGAGGCGATTAGCTCTTGTAGGGTCCATCCGCGGGAGAGCCAGCGGCTGGTTTGGATGGAGTTGAGGACTGATGGGGTGTCATGGCCAGTGGTGTCGACGTCGGAAAGGCAGATGAGGCAGACTGTAGCGCTCGCGTAGTACTGGTACATGGAGTTGATGGCCTCGGAGAGCTCGGCGCTGCTCTGTTTGTCGATGCAGACTATGATGGCCGCACCGAGTTGTCCGGAGCCATTTTTTCACCGTACTTCCCATCCAAACGGACAGCGGCCTGTAAAACGGAGCTGAGCAGAGACTGCTATCGCTATCGTCTAATTGGCCCCCGGAACTGTCACTCTGCTTCCGCTCCACGTTCCTTCGTGCGTGCAATGGGCCAGGCTTAGGACCTAGCTTGATGGCCATATGGTATATAGAATGTTTTAAAAGAAGGGAATAGTAATTTATGAAATATAACTTCTATAGATACCACGATACAGTTTTAAGAACCTAACCTCGAAAGTTGCGATAATGCCAAGTACGCCGTCGCTGTAGGCATTAATTTAAAGTAATGGTGAAGGGATTTCGGTTTTCCAGAAATGAGTCTCTGTTATCCTCCTGGGGGACCTTGGAATAAAAAGAAAGAAAGTAGACTTGGTCTGATATAACATTTCTGGTAGTTGGATCTAAGAGGGAGTTAGGTATAACGAAAAGCCCTGCGTCGCTACGGTCTGAGTAAGCTACCACAAATTAACATAGGTCCGTGGCCTTTGGTGTTGGAAGTCGGTTACTACAGCCTGTTATTCGCTTTGAAGCCCCAACTAATCGCTGACCTACACCTTATTGTTACTTCTTAAATAATTCCAAGAGCATCGTCAACTATATTATCATTTGAACCATTCTAGGGCCCAAGGGAATGGCTTTGCATTGCGAAATCTGATTTATGAAACTCGCAAGGCAAATTTCTGATTCGAGAGTAAATAGGATGCTCTGTCACGTCTCTTTGGCGCTGGCTCTTATCAAATCCACACTGGTGACAGGGCTGGCTTGAGCTTGCAGACTCCCACAAGGCCTCAAGACTACCAGCCACTCAAGAGCGCAAATGTGAATCAGGCGTATATAAGAAACAAGTAGAACGCTAGTTACTCATACCGAGGCCCCTGGATATTTCTCCTACAACATTATTGAAAGCCACCCCTCAGACGCAAGTCGGTCGGGGTGATTATCAGCCAGTACGTTGGCTTCAATAGCGACTACTTGCTCAAGTAGTTCAATAGCCTTTCCGACCTGGCCATTTGCTTGATAAGCTATTGCAAGCCCATGTTGCGATGCAAGTCGGTCAGGGTGATTATCAGCCAGTACGTTGGCTTTAATAGCGACTACTTGTTCAAATAGTGCAACAGCCTTTCCCACCTGGCCATTTGCTTGATAAGCCATTGCAAGCCCATGTTGCGATGCAAGTCGGTCGGGGTGGTCATCAGCCAGTACGTTAGCTCTAATAGCAACTACTTGTTCAAGTAGTGCAACAGCCTTTCCCACCTGGCCATTTGCTTGATAAGCCATTGCAAGCCCATGTTGCGATGCAAGTCGGTCGGGGTGATTATCAGCCAGTACGTTGGCTTCAATAGCGACTACTTGCTCAAGTAGTGCAATAGCCTTTCCGACCTGGCCATTTGCTTCATAAGCTATTGCAAGCCCATGTTGCGATGCAAGTCGGTTGGGGTGGTTATCAGCCAGTACGTTGGCTTCAATAGCGACTACTTGTTCAAATAGTGCAATAGCCTTTCCCACCTGGCCATTTGCTTGATAAGCCATTGCAAGCACATGTTGCGATGCAAGTCGGTCGGGGTGGTCATCAGCCTGTACGTTGGCTCTAATAGCAACTACTTGTTCAAGTAGTGCAATAGCCTTTCCCACCTGGCCATTTGCTTCATAAGCCATTGCAAGCACATGTTGTGATGCAAGTCGGTTGGGGTGGTTATCAGCCAGTACGTTGGCTCTAATAGCGACTACTTGTTCAAGTAGTGCAATAGCCTTTCCCACCTGGCCATTTGCTTGATAAGCTATTGCAAGCTCATGTTGCGATGCAAGTCGGTCGGGGTGGTCGTCTGAGAAACGACTATTTGCCCAATGGAAAGCCTCTTCCGCATACTGGACAGCTTCCCTAATCCGCCCATCGACTCGTAAGCATTTGGCAATCGAGGATGAGAGGCGAAATTTTGCCTTTATACCAAGCTCCCCGCACTGCTGCAGTGCCTTGAAAGCATGTGGAAAGTACTCCCTCCAGAGCTCGCGGTTTTCGTAATCGCTTGTTGGGAAAACCGTCCGTATATGTTGAACCGCGCCTTCGATTGTCGCCTGCTGAAGGTTCTGCATCTGAATCCAGTTTCGCGTTGCTTTGTGCACCAGACTGTGCATGTCGAACATGTCGGTATCTCCACGCCTGGTTAGAAAGGCATACCCGCAGAGGGTGCCAATTGCGTGTACCATCTGCTCTGGTTTCAATGTAGGCAATATCGACCGTGGAACCGCCTTAGGCTCGATGCACGACAGGAATGCCAGCAATTTGGCTGCGCCGCTGTCGGACTTGCGGATCCTCTCGAACGACACAAGCCACGTAGTCGCCACGGCGTGCTGTGAGTCTGCATACCGAGTGTCATCACAGAACTCTCGGCTTAGCAAATCGATCGTGGTCTGTTCTGTGTTCCGTAGTAAACAAAGATACTCCGTGATAGACGCTTGAGTCGTATTCAGGTACATCACCGCCTGCGTGATTGCGAGAGGAAGATAGGTGAGTTCCTCCAGCAAGGCTCTACACATTGCTTCATCGCGAAGCAAGCTCTTTTGAACAAGCGACTTCTCCAAAAGGCTAGCAGCCTCCGACTGGTCCATACTATGCAGATCTACCACATCGCTCCTCGCACAGGATACAGCTACCTCCCGGGACCGTGTTGTAAACAGGACTAGACCGTCATCGCTTGTCGGGATGTATTGATTGATGCCGTCTCTGCGAGAAGGGCCGAAGAGAAGGTCCATGTCGTCCGCGTTATCGACCACGAGGAGCCAAGATCCAGCCGCTTTAGAGCTTAGGTACTGCCGCACAGGCTGTTTGGGATCCTCGCCGCTGCCGGCTTCCTGAATGGGGAGCTTCTTTGCTATTTCGGCGTACGCCTGATCAAATGTTCCATCGCTTACTGCTGGCGCCCAGAAGATGGAGTACTCCGGCTGATGCTCCTTTACCCAATACGCGAGTTGCAGGGCGAGCTGAGTCTTGCCGACACCGCCTAACCCGACAACGGCGATCTTCCGACACTCCTTTTGTATAAAGAGCTTCTGCTGGAGAGCAACCAGTGTGCTGCTCCGCCCGACGAAGCGCTTATTCCTGGGGAGAGGAATGTGGTAGCAGCGCGGCGAGATAATACAGTCTGCGGTAAGGTTAACACAGTTCCATGATGGGTAATCTAGTAATTGTCATAGTTAGGTGGTGCACTAACTTGTATTCGCTTTAGGTTCACCCCGATGCACCTCCTCGACCCGGGCGATATCCGCAGGGCTGCGTACAAATCTTTCGATCTTCCTTTGATTCTCCTGTAAATAGTTGAACGTATGTGCCGCGATGGTACTACTCTCCTCCCAATCAGATAATGTGATATCCTGTAAGCCCTGGTCAACGTTAAACCTGTGGTACTCGCCACCATCGCCGTATTTGCTGTCAAGTCTCGTCGCTACTATCTTGGACGATGTAGCCATTCTCTTTAGCGCGTTGACGATAGAAAGCCGGCTGTTATTAATAGCGACAACGTCACCGAGCCCGGTGCCGATGCTGAGAATGTGGATCTTCTCATGGTCGGGATACTGTCGTCGTGCTTCCCCGATTAGCACTTCGCATGGGTTGTTATATCCAAATGCAGCGTCGACAAATTTAACGGAGTCGCGACCAACGGTGGCTGGCTTGAAGAATGTTGTCGCTGCTGAGGTCGCGCGCGCGACTTGCCAAATGGTACAGCCCTGGAACTTGGCAGACACATCGTAGGTTGTAAAAAGAGTCGGCGGCGCATCAATATTACTCTCAGTGATCGCTAGGACGACCCTGCCAAGCGTCAGCCATCACACTGCCCATTTCTTCATCCGCCTCATCCGGGACCTAACGTTTTGGTGCATGACGTGTCACGGAACTCCAACTCGCTATGCGGGCACGTTTCCGCTGTTGGGTAGCCTTTACTTCGCCAAGTAGCGCATTCGGGCGCCACACAGAATGCCCTGACAGTCTTCTTAATCGCAGACTCCAGAGCTTTTGCAGAGTAGTAGCCAGCGGGTGAGGCAGGAAAGATCGTGGTCCTTTTCGGAGTGAAGGCTTGCTGGGCTACCTCTCTATATGCCCGTATACACTCTTCGACGGTCATGCCCAACCGGCCCAGCATGATCGCAATGATACTATGCGGCAAGTTGTTAGTAAGAAGAACCAGACTTGTACTTGCTAGGTCTTACCCCCCAGTGCTTGTGCCACCTATAAGATCGAAGTATTCGCATGGCCGAGGGACGTTGTCGAGACCATCGGCGTCACGGAGCTTCTCCATGATATTCTCCAGAATGAGAAGACTCGATATGCCGCGAATACCGCCTCCATCTGCACAGAGTCAGCATGCATCGAGGGCCTGGCGGACGAGAAGATATACCGAGAGAGAGGATCTTCAACCGCGTAGGGAAGTCCATTGTCGCTCCGGCTCGCCTTGCCATACCAGACGCGGTTCAGTATCGGGTTGATACACCTCAGATGCCCAACAGGACGCGAACAAACAGCACAGGATGATATCAAGTCAGGTCGTTGGGCATCGGTGGTGAAGCAACTCAGCCGCAACATGCAAGCGCGTGCGGGGTTCGAGGAAGATGGGCCAATCGTTAAGACATCCAATGGGCGTGACCAAAGGGATGCATGTTGCAGCGCGGGTGCGCAAATTACAAAGTCGTCAACACCATCAGTACTGGAAAGAGTTAAGTGCAAAAACGCCCTAGAGCCAATCCTCGACTTGCAACCCCAATAAGACCCCTCAGTGAGGGTACTCTGGAAAAAGGCTTGCTAGTGTTGTTCCTGTCGACGGTCGATTGCAGCAGGAAGCCAACCCATTTCTCAGGATTCGGCTTTCATGTATTCCACAAGCTAAGCAGCCCGCGTTTCAGGTCCTGAACACCAAAAATATTCAGGGTCCCGAATGGTGGCCAGATTAGAAGTCCAAGATTTGGGTCCGACAACTCAACAAGAAACCCCACGTTTACGGCGGCAGACACGCCTTCTTTTGTAGGGCTTGGTCGGCTGGGTAACATTCTTAGGTGCAGCGTGTGTCAACCCAGCCGTAGGCGAATCCGAGTTTCTGTTCCTGTAGGCAGAATCTGGTGATCTTTTGGAAGCCTTGGAGTGTGTGGATGGCTGTTTGATTGCTCCGCATGTCGTCGAGTGTGACTTCTTCACCGCCCCAGGTGTGTGAGAGAATCGCGTACCGAGGGACTCGGGAATCGTTGAACTGGCGTAACTCGAGGGTTGAGGTGTCTAAAAGCCTCATCTTGGAAGTTACTTGTGTCTGGGGTGTGTACCTTAAGTTTCAAATATGAGAACTGTCACAAACTTTAGTGTTGATCACTTGTGTGACCAAACTTCATCTTGCCAGATGTTGGACAAGCCTCAAGCAAGCACCGTCCACCCAGATGCGTATCTACCTTAGACATGCCATGTGCCTCATGAATGCTACATAGGAGAAAAAGAAGTGGGGTAATATTCTGTTTTCTGGTTGTGACTCGGCATGAAAAGGGGCTGAGCGCTTCGTGGCGTTGTTCAGCTAGTCAGAACAGCCCAGGCAATGCATGTTCAACCAAGCCTTAGCTAGGTACGACGGCCAAGGGGTCGCAGAATGACAAGACAAGCCCGGAAGACATTGTCACATGAAAAATAGTGTTGGTATTACCATAATTCCCCCAAGAAGACAGAAGAACTACGACCAACATTGAAAAGGAGGGACAACGTCCTGCCCCTGAATTGTTGAAAATTGGTTTCTTTGGTATATACGTGAATAAACTATGGCTGCATCATCTTCATCAGTTGCATAACAGATCCCTTACAAGTACTTGTCCACCCTGGTATCCCTTGTCTCAGCCGAGTAATCACTCCCCCCACTAGGCGCCGCACTCGTCGGCGACATTTCCAAATCCTCCGTCTGCGCCGTCTTTTTCCCACTGACGCCTGAGTCGCGATCACGGAGGGTCGGGCCCGGAATCATCACCCACTTAGCCCCCTTAACGACCTCCTCCTTCGTCCCGCCAAGACTCTTCGCACTATCCCCAAGCAGCACGGGCTTCGACCCCTTCCGCTTATGCGACTGGTAGGTGCTCACCAGCGCCTTCAGGCACGGGATGCACCCACAGATCAGGCCGAGATGCACCTCAACAGCCGTCCAAATCCACAAATGAAATCCCTCCCATGTGACATCGTACGTCTCCTCGACGACAACCCAGATCCAGTACGTCCGCATGATGGCGCCAAACACCACAAACAATCCGCACCCAAACAGCACCATGAGGGCAATCCGCTGTCCGGGAGGTAGCCTGGCCTGTATGAGTGTTGGCAGCGGCAGCACCCACACGGCAAAATCGGCAATGACCGTCACGATGGCCTGGGACATCAGCGGAGGCGCTTCGGGCATGCAATCGATCCCCCCGCGGGCGATGTTCCAGTACGAGCTCAACGGGGTGCATTGCGTGAACAATACCACGAAGAAGACCGAGTTGGCAACCAGGATGAGGGCCGTGGTGAGGTGCGTTATGTGGCGGAACCAGGAGTTTCGCGGGGCGAAGCGCAGGTAGGAGACGAGGATGGAGAGCTTGGCGAAGGTGGTGGCCATGACGAAGAGGGCCTGCGCTGCGAGGGACACTTGGCGCCCGGAGATGAGCGAGTTCAGCGTCAGGTCCCAGGCGTGGATGTCCCACCCGTAAAGGCTCGAGGCGAGCATTACGCAGACGGTTACGCCGGTGCCGAATATCTGTGATTGCAGTGTTAGTTAGTGGTTTGGGTTTGGAATGAAAGTGTGGAAAGGGGCGGGGAAAGGGGGAAGGAACGAGGGGAGGAGGGGGAACACATACGGCTGCGCACACCATGAGCCAGTCATCCCAACCCGAGTTCTTGAGGACGATGCAGCGCACGTAGAGCCGTAATACAAGGACAATAAGCGCGATTGGGAGGACGGTCAGCTCGACGATCAGGAGGGCGGGTCCGCGTGTCTCGGGGTCGATGTAGTTCGGCTTGGGCCAGGTGGCCTTGACTTCGGGTGGTGGGAGTCTCATTTTCTTATTTTCTATGTCTCGGTGTCCCTGTCCTGCTGCAACCTCCAATTCTGCCTGCGTAGCCTCGCTGTTCGGGTGTCGTCGTTCAGGTCATCGGCGTCGTCGGCCGTGTAAGTGTTGAACTAGGACCCAACACCCCGCGAAGAGGTCAGGCTGAGAAATGGGGATCGTCGGAAGCGGTGGACACGAAACGATACGGGGAGCAGTGGATGGGTCATATATTCTGGGGGAAATGGGGTGTCGAGATCAGAGTCAACGACTAGCCGTCTTGGCGCGTGTTAGCCTTCACATGCGATCCGCTCGCTGTCGGGGGTAGCGCCCCGCCGATGCGGGTTTGCCCCGAGGATACGCGCGCAGTTTCGCCCTAGGCCGCCCTCCTGTGGATGGAGGGCACGAAATTTCAGAGCTTTGCGGGCAGCATGAATGCGCCCTGAGCTGAGAATCGCTAGCGCACTGCGCCTTGCCCAGGAGTTGTGCCTCATCCGGCATCGTGGCCCGATCGTAGGCCGTTTTAGACGATCGGATCCCTGCAGTTGTCCCTGCACCACGTGTAGATTGCAGAGGCGCGCCAGGGGAACGCGGGGTGCGTTCAGTGTCTTTAAGGGGACTAGACGTGTTGGCGCATCCACTCCCGCGCTGGACCCAAGTTGACTGGTCGTGTCTGCTGCGAGAAGATGACCAGTGCGGGTGTGTGCGCGCGATTTCCAGTGCATTGCCAGTGCATGTATTACGCTCGCCCACTCGAGCCTTCCTTTTCACATGAAAACGAAAACACTCCCACGAATCCTCTCATCCTTAATTTATCACTTCTCTCCGACGGCAACAATCATTTCGTCGAATCTGAACTTGAACTTGGACCATCTACCTAGGTACCTAGGTATGGATACACTAGCCTCGGGTTCTCAAGCATGGATGGAAGGCACCTTACCCTTAGGGTTTGGAATGTCTGCATCCGATATCTAGGACGCCTTAGTATCGAACCGGTCGCTCTCACAGCAGCTTTTAGGGCGCACTATGGGGACATGGTCGTGAACCGTCTCTACTGCCATCTGAGATGGCCGTTTACTTAGCTCGCTGGGCGTAGCACTGATGCTATGCTAGCCAGGCATGGCAATCCTTGGCGTCGACGCCGGGGACGTACTACTACTTTGTACTGCAGGCTATTAGACAGTGCGCGATGGGACAAAGACACTGCAGACACGAACACAGGAGGAAGATGTAATAATTGGTGAAAATGGGGTTTTGTGATTTTATTGGTTAATCTCCGAATGGAGACCTAGATTAGTGTCACCACTGTTGTTGCATCAGCATTGCTTCAGCGGCTGGGACGGCTGATGGCAAAATGCGACAGGTAGAGGTTGACCAGCAAGGGTCATACCGAGCGTCCATGAAAGCCTGGACCGACTCGCGGTACCATGCAACGTACGCCGTGCGCTGCTCCGCCGACTTCTGCTTCTCCATCTGGGCAGTACGCGACATTTTCAACGTTGTATTGGTACCTACCTGAGGTATATGTTGGAGTTTGTAGAAGTTGTACTGATAAGACAAGGTAACTTGAAAACTCAAACTTGTAGAGGCTGGTGATACTGATGCAGGAAAAGACATCGTCGAAGCAAGAGAATCCGTTGGTTTTTATCATTTTGAAACTGAATGCTCTATACGATAACTCAAGGAGTGTGAGATTCAATATCATTGTGCTGCGCTGTCGTCTTCACGGCGCACAATGACGCTGTGGACGGCTCAGTACCTGGCAATGCCTTTGTGGGGCTGTTGACAAAGACCACATCCTATCTCACCGAGCCCATCTGCTTTGCTACCTTAACACAGACGACGAAAACAGAAGGGTGGACCCTCTTTGTCTTGGCTTTCTTGCCGGTTACCGTTTCCCAGGGTCCATCGGGGCTATTGCGGCGAATGGTACCTCGACGCCGAGCACCGAATCACACTGTCCAACCAAGATCTGTGTCAAAGACGATCTATGTGACCTCACATATTATCCGGTTGAGGTTTTTTGCTGGGTTGACAGAAGCTTGGGCGAATCGAAAAGGGAAGCTCCAGAGCCCTGCAGGGACATCATCTCACAAGGCGACCTGAGTTGGGTTGTCGAGTCCGGATAGATGGGATGCCCCACACAAGCCTCACCGAGATGGAGAACTGAAGCAATCGTTTAGCCACCGGGCAGATAATCAGTGGGTCGAGATACCCCTGAGTGTCAACCATGTTGGCTGTCTCAGAGAAAAAGAACAGCAAAAAGAATCATCCATTCCCGACATCCGCATCCCAGCGCCTAGGCGGCCGATGCGAAATCGCCAAGCTGCATGGCAACGAGGGCCGGCTTCACGATGCAGAAGTCGCTTCGCCCATCCGCCCCGCTCCCGAGTCTACTCTATTGACATCTCAGCCCCGAAAGAGAAACAATCGGCGCCCCGTGTTCGGCATAGCTGCGGAGCACCAACCTCATCCGGACAAGCCCTTCTCATTTCTCCTATAGCAGTCGCTGACCCATACCCTAGCTACGAGTGACAATCCTAGAGCGAGCAGGCCCATGAGCACCCGTCCATAGCCGGCCAGGGTACGGGCCCCACGGTTTCCCCATTGCCATCACTACCCCAAAACCTAACCACCACAAGCACTTCAGCCACGCGAGCGCGCCGTGGGCTATGACCCTCACCCCGGGTCAGATTACGGCAACGCTCTCGCACGCGCCTCGAGATGACACCAGCACCAAGGTCTACCCACTGGTATTTCCCCCGGGGGCTCACGTACGAGCCTCGTGGCCCCCTTGGGAGAGGCTAGACTACTAACCTCACGGTCGTTGCCCTAGCCGCTGACCCCTCCAATCATGCGAATGCGCCCCTCGAGTCTAGGGGCAATGGCCCTTGTCCAAGCGCAGTCAACCTCTTCCTCCGTCAGGTTGTCGCAAGCGCGGCCCTCGACGCCCGCGAGGCGACACCACTTGTGGAACACCTTCCTCATAATCGCCAGCTCGCGATCCACCTCCTGCACACTCCTATCTCCATCCTCATCGGTGCCTTCGTCCTCCTCACTACTCTCGTCGCTGTCGAGCGACAAACCAGTCCTCCGCTGCCGCAGCTTCGACGGCGTCCACTCGGCCCACGAGTTTGCCCGCTCCGGCGGCGGAGGGCGCGCTCCAAACTCTCTCCTACTGACAGGGGAGGTAGCGACGCTCTTGCTCCCCGACACGACAGGCACAACACCCCCGACGCGGCCCCAATGTCTTTCCAAGCTCGGGGACCACATCTTCCACCGGCCGACGACCTTCAGACTCATAAAGTACTGCCGCAATATCGCCGAGATCAACATACCGTTCTCCTCTGAAACGATCTCCTCGCACTCTCCCCCCTCCGGCAGGACCAGCAGGGATTTATACCCATCCTTGCCCCGCGCCATGTAGCCCCTCGTACTGAGCGTGTACGCTCTCTCTTCGTCCAGCCCCTCCCCATTGACGCTCATTTCAGTGATCCGTGCCCCAACCTCCCTTGCTGGGTCAAAAGTAAAGCTTATCCCGCTTACCTGCGGAAACCTCCCCTCGAGCGCAGGATACGAACTGACTCCGTTCTCCAACGCCTCTCGCAAAGCCTTCCCCTTGACCCTGATCACGACCACGGGATCCTCAAAGGGGAAGCAGTTCATGAGGTCTTTCACTTTGACCGGGCCGGGCGCGTAGATCTGATCGCCTCGAATGGTGCCAGAGGCCATGATCGCGCAGTCGGCGTTGTAATGCGCGCGCATGATATCGCAGACGAAGTTTCCGAGGTTGGATTCTGCGGTGCGGACGGTGGTGAAGCGCGCGTCGAGCGGCGAGGCAGTCCACCCGATGGGCTTCTCGAGTGTTTTCTGGAGCTTGGAGGTGAGTGAAGAGATGAGGGTGCGGGTCGCGGTGTCCGGCGCGATGGAAGAAGTGATGTCGCGGCGGAGGATGTCGATGTCCCATTTGTAGGGGGACCCTGCGGGGGCGCGGCGACCTTCGATGTAGGAGAGCTGCTTGAAGTCGCTGCCGGAGCGGAGGACGTGTGTGCCGTTGATGTGGCTATGGGCGTAGAAATGGTCGTGGCCGCCGAGGATGATGTCGATGTTGGCGCCGCCGAGGTTGGCGGCGAGCTTGTTGTCGTTGGGCTCGCGTTGGTGGGTCAGGGCGACGATGAGGTCGGCGCCTTGGGCGCGGAGCTCCGGGACAAGCTCGAGCGCGACCTCAGAAGCGGAGCGGTAGATGAGGTTTGGGGGCAGGGAGTTGATGGTATCAAGCCACTCGCGCTCACCGAGCCCCAGGAGGCCGATCTTGAGGCCGTTGGACGTGGTGATCATGTGGATGCGCTTGGCATTACCGATGGGGACGTTGTCGCCGAGGGCGGGGTCCAACACGTTTGCAAGTAGCCAGGGGAAGCTGCACTTGGACGTGAGATGACGGAACTGCGCGACGCCGAAGTCAAGGTCGTGGTTCCCGACACACGCGGCGTCCGTGCCGATGGTGTTGAGGATCGGCACCATGTGATTACCTGGGAGGGTAGGTAAGCTTGTGTCCGCCTGCCACACAAAAAAGGAGGCAAACTTACCTTTGGTGACGGAGCTCTCGAGACTTGGGTTGAAGACATCGCCGGAAAATAGCGTGACCAGCGATGGCTGGCCACTGAAGCGCTCGTCCTCGCGGTACTCTTTGCAGAGCGCCACAAAGCGCGCTGCTCCGCCTACAGGCTCCGAAGAAGACTCATCGAGATGGTAGACGTCGTTGTAGTGGAGCAGCCGGAAGTCGGGCGGCGAAGAGGCCTCCCCGGACACCAACGTCGCCCGACCTGAGCTGAACGTCACCGATCCTCCGTTAGACGTCATTGTGCGAGAACGAATTGCGTGAACGGCAAAAATGGGGGCACAATTGATGTTTGAAGAAAAAGTAGCAAAGAATTGCTCTAGCACCAAACACAAAATCTATGGGCACCTGATGGGATGTAGAGGGTAACCAAGCCAGCCAACTGGGCCGAGTTGAGCTGGAGTTGGGCCCGGCCAAGCAGAGGGAGTGACAGCACCGCCACGCGCCAAGTGCTGGAGCGTCGGCCGTGTTCCCGAGCGAAACGCCGTGTTACCCATTGGCCCTCCCGATTCGAGCCCGGGACGATCCTGTTTCAACTCGGGAATGGTCCGACTATCCTTACGAGGAAGTCCAAAAAAAAAACCGACCGAATTCTGTGTTCTGGGAAGATGACGCGCAGCGGCTTGAGTGCGGTGCGACCCCACCTCCTTGCCGTCGTCTTGGCCGTCCCGTCTTTCTCTTCTGACGCCCCCGAACCCGACCTCACGTGGGGCTGCCTTTCTGACCTGAAACCTGGAATTGCTGACCCCTCATGCAATCCAATTCCATGGGAGTGTGCGGCTTGGACCTGGCACGGCTGGTCAGATGGATGCCCTAGGCACTAATGCTTTGGAGATCCTTTCGCGACTTGGAGGGGTGATGCGGGGCAACTCCTAACAACGCGGAGCCGCTGAGCTGACCCCACCTGCATACGCCCTTTACGTCTCGAGATACGGTCCGCAGTCGCATAAAAGTTGACTCCAGAACCCGGAAGAAAACTCCGCGTGTTTCCCAGACATCGGTTGATCATCTCCCGTTGCTGTCCAATTTTCTCCCGAAAAGAAACCGCCCTCCAATTCCAAGAATGGCATCCACCGTGGTCCGACACGCTCGTCGAGAAGGTACCTTCCGCCCCCAACACATCTTTCTGTAACGCCCTCTACTATATTTCGTCACTGACCATGTGTAGATGTCGCTTCCATCCTCGCCCTGATCCGCGAACTCGCCGACTACGAGCACGAGCTTCATTCCGTCGAGGCAACCGAAGCCACCCTTCTCTCCACCATCGCGTTCGCCCCCTCCTCGCCCACAACCACCTCTCCCTCGCCAGAAACCGGCCTTCCCGTGACAGAGGCGACCTCCCCATCTAAGCCTGCGCGCTGTCTGGTGCTCGTCACGCCTGAAGGTACCATCGCCGGAATTGCGCTGTACTTCTACAACTACTCGACGTGGCGCGCACGCGCGGGAATCTACCTCGAGGATCTCTACGTTAAGCAGACTGAGCGGAAGAAGGGGTATGGGAAGCTGTTGCTGGCGGAGTTGGCGAAGGAGGTCGTTGCAATGGAGGGGGGCAGGTTGGAGTGGAGCGTGCTGAAGTGGAACGAGCCGAGCATAAAGTTCTATGAGAGCATTGGAGCCAAGATGATGAGCGAGTGGGTTGGGATGAGGGTAGATGGGGAGGGGCTGACGAAGTTGGCTGGCCTGCTGGACTGATAGACATTGAGGATGGTGGGGGTTAGGCGATGCACGGAGACGCATAGACGGAGAAGTGGTGGTGAGTTATTTTGTTGCGAGTACCAGCGGTTGGTTCTGCTTTATGGCTCTGGTTGCTTTGGATGCTGCTTTCTTCGCCGCTCTGCCCACCGCTTGTTTTACCAGTCGGCCTTTTTGATGGACGACGTCTTCAAAAAACTCCATTTCGGCTGCGTCGGCGACAAGTGGCGTGAACATCGGCATCCCCCATGTGATGTCCCAGCCTGACCCGTCGGCTTTTTTTGTCATCTTAGCTGTCAAGTGCCACACCTGTTCTAACAGGCGCTGCCATCGCTTGGGCGTCCATTTGTGGCAGTGGAGGGGCTGAGGATCTCCAAATGGCGAGTTATCGTCTAGTGCGCCGCTCAGAAGCTTGTTCTTTTTGTTGGCTTGGTAGTCAACGGCTGCTACGGCTTTGGTTGCGTACGACCTCCACCTCCACGGGTGTGCATCCTCCTCAATTCCCGAGAGAGTCTGTCCGAGGGCTCGCCGACGTGTGTATGCCCACTCTGGACTGATTCCTTTGCCGCTGGCAAGATCGCACAACATATCCCACTCAGACGGGGGAAGCGGCGGGAGTACCCGGTCGGCGACCCTTTTCCAGGCCTTTCGCGACTTGGAGTGGACAGCCTTCTCGCTGAGCGGCGAACCCCAGAGGTTTGTGTCCGGGATATAGCTTTTAATGTGCAGCTGCTTGCCCTGGAGTGGCTGCCCTGGCTTTCTCACCTGCTCGCAGCAGAGGGTCTGCGAGGTGGCAAAGGTCAAAGCCTTTTTCAAGTCCCACTCGTCGAGCCAGTCTTTCTTGCGGGAAGCCGAGGCCAACGCACGCGCTTCTTCTGTGTATTTCTCCAGCTCGGCGGAGTCGACAGGCGTCTCCTTCCGCAGTAATGCGTCCAGCAGCTCTCGTCGCCGGAAGCCTGTCCGACCAAAGCACCCCATTATGAGTTTGTACATCCGGGGGTGGTCGCCCGCGACCGCAGCACGGATTGCGCGGAGCTCATGGTTGCCCTGCCGCAAATATAGCTCGACACGTTCGCTTTCTTGATGGCGACGAAATCGGTTTCTGATACGACCGTCAACAACGACTCGCGCAAAAGGCGGCAGATACGACGACTCTCGAAGCAGATGTCGGTACAGGTGCAGCGGTGTCTCTGGGCGTGGGATCCGGAGGGGTCGCGACATTCTGGTACCCCGGGGTCGTCCGGGGTCGTCCGGGGTCGTCGGAATTATTCAGCCGTGCCAAGAGCTATGCGCCATCACATAACAAAGGTCGAAAAGTTAGGTGCCAGGCGTTGATTGAGACTCAGCAAAACCTGTCACACAGAACCTTGAGTTTCGCTTTGGCCTTGCCGTCTGGAGCCTGCGCCGTCCGATTAGCAGGGCTTTTTTCCTTTCTGCCTGGCCCGTGCAGTGGCCCGTGCACGCTCGCGAAATCTCGGTTCCCCCCGCTGGCCCCTCTTTCGAGCGATACGCGTCTCCCACCGCCCTGCTAGAAACACGACCGCCAAACACGAAAATCACACGTCCACGATCTCGTGCTTAATTGGAATTCCCAAAGGGGGAACTCATTGTCGACTGGCCTGCCGTGAGGCTATTGACTCTTGTCTTTACTGCCCTCCCACTTAGACGGCGACGGCGTCTTTATCTTGGTATCCTCGCTCAGAGCGCCAACAATACCCTTCTTCTGCAGCGACTCGATCCCGCCCGCGAGGTCCACCCGCAGCGACGCACTGGTCTCGACTCGCAGCTTTCGCGGTTGCATTGGCCGTCTTTCATCTCGCAGTGCAGGACTTCGTGACTGCGCGCACAATTCTCCCCTCACCATTCCCCGAGTGCCTTCCTTACTTTCTCCCCGTCATTCTCCGTAGTTTCCACTCAGTCGCCGAGTTTCTCTTTGGTGAAGGGAATTAGTCTCGAATTGCGCGAATCGCACGGAATTACCAAATTTCCAATCAAACTGTCGAGGGCGATTCTTGCATGGGCATCTGAATGGCGACGACCGTCACAAGCTCCGCATCCATTTCCTCCCTTGATCTCCGCCGCACATCTCTGTCCGGAGGTGCTGCGGGAACCACGCCGGCGCCGACACCAACACCGTCGACCGCTCCGGCCTCCTTCAACCAACCTCCAGCAGGCAACTTGGGCATGCAACCGCCCCAAATGGCTTCGCAACAGTCACAACAGTCATCACAACAGTCCTTCTCCATGAGTCAACCCGGGTCGCAGTCGGTCTATCGGCAGTACACCGACCCGCCTCCAAGACCTGCAAATGACCAGCTGATGCCGATATACTCGGTAAGTCGTGCCGCGGCGCAGTCGGACCTGTCGTTTTGGACGAAGAACAAAGCTAACCTCGCCAGGCCACATACTCGGGTGTCAATGTGTACGAGATGGACGTCAGTGGAGTGGCCGTCATGCGCCGACAAAAGGACGGCTGGCTGAACGCAACCCAAATCCTCAAGGTCGCCGGTGTCGAGAAAGGTCGCCGAACCAAGATTCTAGAAAAGGAAATCCAGACTGGCGAGCACGAAAAGGTCCAGGGGGGCTACGGCAAATATCAAGGAACTTGGATCCCATTTGAGCGAGGTCTTCAGGTCTGTGAGCAATATGGCGTCAAGGACACACTGCAGAAGCTCCTTACGCACAACCGCCTTGCAGACGGCGGAGTCGGCGATGTTGACACCCCAACCAAGGAGCAGGCAATGGCCGCGCAACGAAAGCGCATGTATACCGCCAGCTCGCAAGAGAACCGCCCGAGTGGTTTTGCCGGGACGTTTTTTAAGAATATTTCGTCCACAGCATCCACTGCTGTCGCGGCTATCAGCAAAGCACGATTCGACTCTCCTCAGCCTCGAAACCGCAATGGTCCAACACGAGCGCCAAGCTTCAACCGCCAGTCCTCGATGCAGCAGGACATGAATGACTTTCCCAGCAACTCCCAGCAGAGTTTCGTTTCGGACTACGGCCAGCACACCGAGTCCGCATTTGGATCCCAGACCACCCAGCCCATGAACGGAGATGGTATGGACCAACCGCCTAGGAAGCGACAGAGGGTTCTTACTCCTGCCAACAGCTTTGGTGGACTGACACCCACATACCCCGCGATGGATCCTTATGGGAACGCATTCCCTGGCTCGCCCACAGAGCCGAATGAGTCTTTCATTTACTCACAGGCCGGGTTGAACCCGGACCCGGACCGTCCCTACGGCCCGATTCCACTCCGCCCTCTACCGTATGAGGTGTCGGCCGACGCTGAGGCCAAGCGTAGCATGCTTATGGGCCTCTTCACTAACCCCGGGGGTCCCAGCGAGGAGCAATGCAAGCCATTGCAAGACATGATTCCACAAGAAATCGACGTTCCCCTCGACGCCCAAAGCCACACTGCTCTTCACTGGGCGGCGACGCTGTCGCGAATGCCTCTGCTCAACGTCCTTATCAGCGCTGGTTCAAGCCCTTTTCGGGTCAATGCGTCAGGGGAAACAGCGTTGATGCGCGTTTGCATGGTGACAAACTCTATGGAGCAAAACTGCTTCCCTGAGATCCTCGATCTACTGGGTGGAACCGTTGATGTCGTGGATGACAAGGGCCGGACCGTTTTGCATCACATTGCCGTCACCAGCGCTGTCAAGGGCAGAAATCAAGCAAGCAGATACTATCTTGAGAGCCTGTTAGAGTGGGTTGTGCGGCAGGGTAGTGCCCCAAATAGCCAGGCTTTGCCGAATGGCAACAACGGTGCTGCACGGATGGGAATTGGACGCTTCATGAGCGAGATCGTCAATGCCCAGGACAACAGCGGCGACACCGCTCTGAACATTGCCGCTAGGATCGGGAACCGGAGCATCATTTCTCAGCTTCTCGAGGTGGGCGCCGATCCACAGATCCCGAATCGTGCGGGGTTGAAGCCACTGGACTTTGGGATTGGTGTGGAGGCTGGGGATGTCGTGAATGGTGAGAATAGTGCCAACGGGAACGGCGTCGCGCAAAGTTCAAACCAGAAATGCAGGGAAAACAGCGATGAGGTGCTAAACTGTGAGTATTTTTGCCTTTCGTCTTGTTCTTTGTAGCTAACAAATGCGACAGCCATCACACACCTGATCGGAGAAACAACGACAGTTTTCCAGAATGAAGCAAAAGGGAAGCAAGACTCGATTGATGCACTGCACACTTCTCTGCGCACCACCTCCCAACAACTGGGTGAGGCACGCCGCACACTGGAGGCCACACAAGAAAAGCTTAAGGCGCAGACCCTTGCACGGCAAAAGGTCTCTAACCTCACGGCTGCATGCGAAGAAGAGGAATACCGGCTCATAGAGCTCGAGCAGCGCCATGGCATCCTCGACGTTGCGGAGGCAAATTCATCCGAGATGGAGCTAGACCATGTTCTTAAGGCGATGGCGTCTGGTGCACAGGAAAAGGATGGTGCGCCTCTAGGAGCGACCCTACCAAATACGGCAACCCTTCGCGCTCGCATCAACGCACTTCGGAGCCGTACGAGCCAGACTCAACAGGCTGTCGCTTCCCTGCAGGCCCGAAGTAAGGAGAGGGAGCTGCAATATCGGCGATTGGTCTCGCTTTGCACGAAATGCCCCGATGCAGAGGTCGAATCGCTACTAGAAACTTTGACAAGGGCCGTCGAGTCAGAGAAGGGAGAGCTGGAGATCACGCGTGTTCGGAGGTTCTTGGGCGGGGTGGAGGCCGTTGGCCACTGATGAGCCTGTACGGTGTGCATGTTTTCTCTCACCTATTATATTGTTCTTCTAATTGGCATGATGCATGGCGTTTATGGGATTGCAACGCCTGTTGAGTTCGGTTCTCAGGGCCTAAACTGGGAAACTGGAGGCCTTTTCGGATTAGGGATGGCGTTCCAGCGCGGCTTGGAGGCATGTTGATACCTGTTGGTATGTTTGTATTACACCGTGCCGATTTCTGATTTAGCAATAGCTTGGCTACTTGTTCCGAGGCGTATCGGTGAGATTATGACACCTAGGGTGCTCAGCGGACGATTACGGTGAGGTCTGTTAGGTATATGCTGGACCAATAAATGGATTGCATACATCAAGGGAATTCGGATAAGGCGTGACGACATACAGTGAGATCCAGGCGGGAGTTCTAGGCAGGGCTTTGACATTCGGCTAGAGGCCCCTGAGGCCTTCAGTTCCTGCTCATACCATCCATCGCATGGTTTGGCAAGGTAGCAATGCCTCTTGACACCAGAGGCCTGTGTCAACAGCTTTCTCTGAACTGAATGAAAGAGCTGGCAACTACGTGCAGGAGCCGCCGGCTTAGTTGTAGCTCAGTCGTCGGATAAAAAATGTCTCAAAGGACTCAATTGACCCTGAGGCTTGTGCATTCTGTTGTGGTATCATTCATGCATCCAACGCCCAAGATCCATTATATATCATCAGCACACATCTACCGTCCCACAGTATCAAGCCCCAACACTGAACCCAAATGACCCGTCAAATACATCCAACTTACTCACATCCGCATCCACCCTCATCGACTTGAGTACATCCAGCGACGGGGCCCTCCCGCTCGGATACCACCGCAGCAAGTTATTCATATCCTCATCCGTTAGACCACACATCTCATCCCAGCTATACGAATCGCTGACCTTGGTCATCCACGCCATCCTCTTCGGTCCCTCCTCCGGTCGCGGCGCTACCTGTCTCAGCTTCACCCGCAGCGCTCCAATCGTCTCAATTGCCCTGCCCGCGTCGCGCGGCAGCTTGCTCGCAATGAACTTGCGGATTGTGCTCGCTAGCCGCGGCCCCTTGCCGTTGGTCGACACCATGATTTGCAGGGGGCCGTCGCGGTGCACGGAGCCAAAATAGAAGTCGCACTCTGGTGGGACGTCGGCAATGTTGGCGGGGATTTTGCGCGAGTGCGCGAGGTTGTAGATCAGTGTGGAGACGGCTGGGTCGTCGACTGCGGAGAGCACCATGGTGGTGTCGTCTAGGTCGGAGGGCTGGAAGGTCCGGTTGACGTGGGTGATTTGGTTCTGGGCGATGCGGTGGGCGACTTCGGGAACAAGCCCCGAGGTGGGGCAGACGACGGTTACGAGGGCGTCGGCATTGAGGAGGTTTAGGATGCGGCCTGCGGCGACCTAGGAGTGGTTTGTTAGTTTGAGAGACGCGGCGAAGGGGAAGGGGGAAGGAGTCGAAAGGGGGATGGTATACTTCGCCGCCGCCAATGACGAGGACTTTTTTGCCCTTCACTTGCCAGGCAATGATGAGGCTGCCTCCGCCTTGCACCTCGGGGAACTTGGACGTGCTCTCAGCCATGGCTATCGCGAGGGGGACAGATGGGACGGCCGTGGGCGGTTGTGGAAGAGAGGAAAAGCATCGCGAAGCGATTAGGAGCCGTGAACGGAGCGACGGGAGTGGATGACATAAAAACAATGCTTTGTATTGGATGGCGACGTCAAGTTGCTTTTTCTGAGGCGATAGCGATAAGCAACGCAGCAGCGGCTGGGGTGTAACGGGGGCTGTTAGCGGGGTACTTGGCTCGGGGTGGGGTGTTGGGGTGGAATGGAGTCTCTGCGGAACAGCGCCGTCCGTCCCACCTCACTGGAAACAAGGTGCAGGCGCGCCAAGGGAAACGGCCCCTCAATCCGTCACCCTGGTGGGTTTCGGTGTGCCGGTGCTTCCATTTGCCTCGTGCAGCCGCAACCAACAACCCGCATTTGACCACCCCTGCGCCGCCTGCTTGTCGACTTCTCCCATCACCATGACAGGCTGGCAAGCGGAACCTAGCAGGGAATAGAGACGATCAGAATGTCTGGTCGCAAGCTGGGAGGAGGTAGGGTCCTCGGCAGCGGCAAAGGCCTCGCCCCGCCGACGCTCTCGCCTGCGCCGACGCCGTCTCCCAGAGCCCAGAGCCCCTTTCCGCCCTCCGACAGCAGCACCATCTCGTTTCACTCGCGCAACTCGACAAGAGAGTCGATATCGCCATCATCAAGCCCTCTCCCCGATTTCTCACAGGACCTCGCCAGCAATGTTAGCCTTGCTGGGCCTTCCCAGGCGTCCGCAGACAGCGGCAAGATCATCTGCCCAATTTGCGACGAAGGGATGGTACGTCGACACGGCGGATACCGAGCTTTTCATGGCTGACTTATTTTAGGTTACACTTTTACAACTCAACAGACACATCGATGACGTCCACCAGGAGCTCCCCGAGGCGGCTCAAGACGAGGTCAAGAACTGGTTCGATAAGCAGGTGCTGAAGGCGAAGCGATTCCAGCCCCTGGCTGTCATCAACCAGAAGCTCCGTGGGCTCGAGGTTTTCGAATCCAATGAAACGCAACCCGCGGTCTTGCCGATCGCTCCGGGAAAGCTCGCCGAGACGGTTATCGACCCGGAAGAGCTCGTTACGAGAAAACACTGGCAGCGGCCCGGCGCGGTCGATATATGCACAGATCCGCTTTGCGAAAGGAGGCTGGGACCCCTGGGCGGGAGCGTAAATTGCAGGAAATGCGGCCGGTTATTCTGCGAGGAGCACACCATGTACCAGATGAAGCTCTCACGGTCGGCCAACCACGAGCCGGTGCGGGGCATCTGGTGTCGGGTATGCGAGACGTGCTATAAGTCGAGGGCAGGATATAGCGATCAGGGGCTTTCCAGGGATCATACATCGGATTTTCTGGCCATCCGGTCGAAGAGGGTGGATAGGCAAAGGCTGGAGATTCAGCGGTTGGAGAAGAGGCTGAGCAAGCTTACGAGCTTGTTGGCCAACGCTCCAGTCGAAGCAGGGGCGAATGGTTCGAGCCTGTTGCTGTTACCGGGGCAGAAAAACCAGAGGAAAGCGATCGAGCAGTCGGTGGTAACATGGGAGGACGATGCGGCCGTGGCTAAGTGCCCTTTCTGCAAGCAGGAGTTCGGGTCGTGGACATTCCGGAGGCACCACTGCCGTATTTGCGGGCGCGTCGTGTGCGCAGACCCGGCAACAGGCTGTTCAAGCGAAGTGGGCTTGAACGTGGCAAACCGTGAGTTGGGCAGCTCTTCAGGGTCTGCTAGCGTCTCGCTGACCAGGACAGCAGCAACCGGTCCGACGTCCGAGAAGCCAGACGCAGCTGGTCAGATGAGCGTCGACGTTAGGATGTGTCGAGACTGCAAGACCACGATCTTCTCTCACCACGACTTTGCCGAATCTATTGCCCACAAGCCACCAGATCAGCGCGCCTACGAGACCCTCCGGCAGTTTGAGCGGGGAATTCGCATGCTCACACCGTCATTCCAGAGGACGCTCTCTGCACTTCAACCACCAGATGGTGACGAATATGGTCCGGACAAGCCGCCGCCTACACACGCTCAGATTCAAGAAGCGGCCAAGATCCGCAAGCGGCTAACAGACGCCTTTGGGAAGTACGACATGGCCGCCAAGCGCATCCGTGATTTGAAAACTACCAGCCCAACGCAGCTGCGACTGCAAAGGGCGATATACACATCCGCATCAACATTCTTACATACGAACCTCATCCCACTGAAGAACGTGCCCAGGATACTCAAGTCCAACGCATCCGGCCACCGGCGTTTGCTTTCTGGGCTAAACGGGGCATCGCACTTGTCGCCACTCCGAAACGGAGAGTCTGCGAGCTTTGACCCCGAGACGTCCAGCCTCGGAGGCGCGAGCGAGGCGAGCACTGCCGTCTCAGCGCTGGAAACAGAAGAGAAGGAGGCGCGCGAACGGCTCGTCGTGTTGGAGGAGCAGAAGTTCATGGTGCAGGAGATGCTGAACAATGCGAAGGGGACCAAGCGGTTCGAGGAGGTCGGCGCTCTGACCAAGAATTTGGAGGAGCTGAACAAGGAGATTGAAGATTCCAGGAAGCTGGTCACTGGCGTTGAGGAACGGTGGGAAGGGCTTTACACCGCGGGCGGATAGAGGAGGCCCGGTATGGGCAGGTCTCTACTTCCACGGAAATGACGACATGTATCAAGCATTACATGGTGTTTTGGTTTTTGGGTAGCGTACATAGGAGTTTTGGCAATAATTTGGGTCATGGCGTGAGGAGAGCTTGCCCCTGGGCTGTCTCTATGAGGCGATCTTGGGGTCCGCAACAACCCCACCATCACGGCCGGAGTAACCGCATCTGAGCATAGACATATGTTTCGCTCGAGCAAAGAGCAAGTAGTTTCCAAACACTTGGGATTTGTTCAGTGTGGAGAACTTTGTGGTATGAGACGAGCACGGGAGGGGTTGTCACCGACGATCCGCAGGAGGTGACCATCACCAGGCCGGGTAGTGATCATATTTGATGATGTGGAAAATGAAACCCGTGTTCGAGAAACCGATCTTGTTTGTCTGCTCCTCACCCTTCGTCCCATGTTCAGTCGAAGGAGACCCCTGAACACCAACAAAAGCCGGCGGGTTAGGGTTGCGCGCAGTTGCGCGCACCTCGCGAAGCTGCATCCAAGCTTGCCCCTCCAAGCCAATTCAACATCAGCATCGCAAACCTTCACCACACAGTTTAAGCACAAATTCCTCGCATCTTTCCAGCGATTGACGCGCCAAACGCCCACAAGTACCGATTCACTCCACAAAAAGCACCATCACAAACCGCGCGCCTCAAGAATCGACGCGTCTTACCCTCGCGACCCCGCCTCGCAGCCGCGGCACCACCAACCCATCT
>Ga0247770_1000106_pt1 | contig 72839 bp, 65 predicted proteins | sample UWRJL136409B6_FD_179943 | JGI IMG/M metagenome (GOLD analysis project Ga0247770, IMG submission 179943) | Plant litter microbial communities from Arlington Agricultural Research Station in Wisconsin, United States - UWRJ-L136-409B-6 | ecosystem: Environmental > Terrestrial > Plant litter >...
GGTCGGTGTCGCAGTCGGGGTCGCAGTTGCGGTCGAAGGGACGTCAACTTCTAAGCCAGGGCACATGGAACTTCCCGAGAGGCGTGTCATTGGATACAAAACCCTCGGGAGGCCTTGGGAAAGTATAAGGGTGATACTACCATTAGAACTGGCTGTGAAGAAACTGCAATTCAGGACATCCACGAGTTTCTGGCCGGGTTCGAAACTCGTTTGTGATGACGGCAGGGTGAGCGTGACGGTAGACCTGGACCCGATGTTGCTGTGAATAGAAATGACCTGGTAGCCCGTGTGTCCCTTGCGCATGACGATGGTATTGCTGTCGGAGTAGACGGTGAAGCCACGGTACACGAGGTGTCGTGGGTCTTGAGCTGCTACCCACGTCCTGATCTGATTCAGCTTGGCGATCCAGCCATACATGTCCGAAAAAGTCGAGTAGCCCGAGAGCCAGAGTGCTTCGCGGTTGCTTGGGGTCGGGCCTCCGGCAAAGCCTTGCTCCTGTCCCTGGTATATGACTGGAATACCGTCCTTCAGCATCATGAAGGCAATCGCATTCTTTGCCAGGGACAGGTCGCTGGTGAGAGAGGCAAAGCGTTCGATGTCGTGGTTTTCCAGGAAGGAACCGTACAGGCTCGTGTCCAGGGCTGTGTCTTTCAGCGTGCTTAACCCCCGCACCAGCTCACTAATGCTTCCGCCAGGCGACTGAAACGCCCGAGTTATCCAGTAGTAGCAAGGATAATCCAACAACCCGTCCATGAACTGCTGGTACGGCACCACGTACGCCGGATCTCCGCTGAAGACCTCGCCCAGGAGGTACACGCCAGCGGCGTCTTGAAACCCGGCCCAGAATGAGGGCTCAACATGCTTGGCGCTGTCAATCCTGACCCCATCGCTGTGCCCGGAGCGTTAGCGGGTGCGGAAGTCAAGGTAGGTACCAGAATAGGGGTTTATTACATGGAATACCGCGATACCATGGACGAAACCCAGCCGTTCCAAATTCGCCGCACATCTTCTCTCGATGTGCGAAGATCAGGCAGGCTGACAGTGTCGGTGCCCTGCCAACACACCTCAACCGATGACTGATTGCTGTAGTTGATGGGACAGGGGGGGTGATAGTAAGAGGACTCGGAAAAGGGGCTGAGCCGGCTGTAGTCGACGCAGTTGCGGCAACCGTGGTGGGCCATGTGGTTAGTTACGACATCGAGCATGAGATACATGTTTCGAGCATGCAGCGCCGCAGAGAGGGCCACTAAGTCGGCGGCATTCCCAAAGTCCGGGTTCTAGTTGAGTGGTAAATATCAGCTGCCTGGGCAGCTATTTGTGCATCGATGGCACGTACCAGAGACCAGATATCTTGCGCCCAGTATCCATGATACGACGACCCGTCCCGGCTCTCACCGTTGATCTGTCGCGTGACTGGCGAGATCCAAACCGCGGTGAATCCCATACCTTGGATGTAGTCAAGCTTCGAGATGAGGCCGCGCCAGGTACCTCCGCAGTAGGCTTGCCGAGACGTGTCGCATTGTGCCGTGGTAGAGAGGTCTGTCCGCGCGAACCTGTCCACCATTACCTGGTAAATCGATTGCTTTCGCCACTCCCTCGCCGTAAGAGCCTCGACTCCTACGCTCCCGAGGGACACGGCGAGTGCCACAGCTACCAACAAGAGGAGCCTGGGCCGCCCGTAAACATAGCCCATTGTCGACGGCAAGCAGAAGACGCTCTGCCAGATGAATTCCTTTTGCAGCCTCAGGAGAACACAGTCGGCTTCCATTGTAGCATATAAAAGCTTTAGCATTTACCGTAACTGTTGGGTAGGTACCTGCGCCATCCCCAATTCCAGCACGGGGGCAGCCTCACATGCGGGGCCCCATGGGGAACAAAAAGGCCCGAATGTCTAGCGACCTCCGGCCCAGACGCTGAATACCACCCCGGTACAGAGTCCCCCGTGATTGCCGGCCTGAGTGTGTGGAGATGGTATATTTGTCCATGCACTGCCAGAACTAAAACGGTGCCGTGGTCCTATTGTACAGTGATCGTCACCCCGGTTTTCCCGCGAGCGCCTCGCCTCCTTGCCTATTGCCCTGCCCCAGGCATGTTCGGCATGTTCGGGTCCCCAAATGAGAACAGTGTGCCGTCAGACAGTCCATTCGGTTGCGGGGGTTCTCCGTTGCCTGTGACAAATATCGACTGTTCCACGCCGAAGTGGGCGGTTTGAGTGTGTGCATATGTCTCAAACGACTCCTGAAGGTTTCCATCAATATGTGTTAGCTGTTTTATCACGAAGAGAAAAACAAGAGTTGGCCATAGGGGAAGGCGGGACTCGCCCAGTCAAAGTTGCTAGTGAAGTCCATGCTGCTGCTCCCCATACTGTTGAACATGGAGAAGGGGGACGCGGGCCCCTGGTCACCGCTCAACATATCGCCCGTAAAGTCTGGCGTCATACCCGAGCCTGAGGATCCAAGCGCAAAGTCGAAAACTGGAGGTATCATCGCATCAACCGCCGAGGTAGACCCGGGCGTCATGGTCACCCCACCAGATAGCATGCCCAGAGTCACCGCTGCCGAGTGCTCTGACTGCATCTCGTCGTTCATTCTTGTGCCCCGGAATGGATCCGCACCGGCATTAGCGGCAGCATCCTGCTGCTGGCTATTCGTGGGATTTCCAGTCGATGGCTTTGTGATTTTATTCAGCATGATGTCCAAGATGTTGGAAGCCTTGACGGCCTCCATCGAGGTGTTGGAGCTCTCTGCCAGTCCTTTCCAGATGTCCCGGGTCGTGTTGAGGCAGCCTGTGGCAGATTTTAGCCGATGTTTCCATTTTGGCAATGCTTTGTGGCTCGTGAGAATTCCTCAGCTCCCTAGGCAACATAAAGGGACAAAACGAGAGGGAAAGTCGCCCGAATTGGGCACTCACTGATCATCTCCTGGCGCTGCTCCCGTGTCCAAAAGTGGAGGTTGTGAGAGTCTCTACGCTCGCCTGACTTCTCTGTCTGGTTGTCAAAGTGGAGATCCAACACGATCAGCATCGCCGGCAGCAGGAAATCCCTTGTCGCTATCGACGTCACGAACCACTTTATGGACCGCAGCCGGCCGTCTACTTGTGATTCACGGTTCAATGTCGCGAGGTGCCGTAACGCCTCGAGCGACGCATCTATAGCGCTGCGCCGCGAGTGCGCGTACCGTGGGTTGTGTCTCGCCCGGGACATATACTTCCTGTGAAGTAGACACATTATCTTGAGATATAGGATATCGAGGTTGAAGCGGGCGATCACAAGCGTGAGCGGATCATGGTTACCCTCAAGCGGTTGAAGCTTCAGGTGCGGCGGTAGCTCGGCCTTGATCTCGCGTAGCTTTGCATCAAACCGGAGAATCTCGTCGTAATGCACCTGATTCCTGACCCGACTTGTCGCTTGCAGGATGTTGCCAAGCTCGAGGCACAGCTTGACCTTGGAGATCATGTAGCTGATGGGCGTGGGCTCCGCATTGGGCCTAGAAGGCGGAAGCACCTTCGTCTCTGGGCCAAACTCCTCATCAAAGAGGTTGTGCGGCAGCTGCGTGTCACAGTCATGCTCGTAGATCATGTTGGGCAGTCTGTTGAGGAATGTCAGTTAATTACGCCCTCTTCAACAGTGGGCAAAAGAATATCCCAAGCGTGGTTGCTCTCCCCTGAGTCGTCCACGGCGGCCATAAAAACCCCCAAAAGGGGGCGAGGGGAGGGGGGTGGGGGGGAGCAGTGGTTTGACATACGACACCTGGTGGGAGAAGATGATGTCACTGAGCCTTACGAGCGCCCAGGTCCTACGTCGCATCTCGGCCTGAAAGGGGGTGATGGTAGGGAACCACTTTGCGTCACGATGGTAGCCCATTCGGAAGGCAGTCCTGGTTGCCACTGTGGCAAATATCAGCTTATATTATCCATTTTGGGAAATTTCTTTGTATCTCGGGAGCAGAAACTCTCTCTTGACTCCTGAGACAACAGGAAATGGACTGAAAGGGGAGAAAACCACTCCGATTTGCACCTACGTGATGTGATCAACCATAGGCCCAGATCGGCGTCCCAGCGCGACGAGAACTCGCCAAAGATGTAGAGCATCATTGTCTCCACCGTATATTCGGCCGGCCTGGTGTAGTCGCCCGTAATTAGGCACTGGACCGTCCGAAGGCGGTACTCGGCCGCCAGCTCGAGCGTTCGTCCCTTCCACTCCGGGGGCTCGTCGCCTACCTTGTAATAGCTGAGCATGGCCAGCGACAAGACGGAGTACAGAAGGCCCAGCCACATAATGGACGACTTAGACGGGTCTTGCCAGTGGTTCCGCAGGCTCTGATGGAAGGTTGGTGCGTGAATGATGTTGACAGCATTGTCCATCGAGTTGAAGTACCTCCCGCACAATGTCAAGACCGTGGACTTGGGTGGAAGCTCGGCTCGCAGTTCCACCTCAGTCGCTGGCGTTGCCCCGAGCAGGAAAGTCGGCCCGTCCCGAGCCGTTGGAGGTTTGCTGAGCAGGACTTTCTCGTAGCTCTTTTCCAAGTCCTTTTTATGTGCCGTGTAATAATTCTTAACTTCAGCAATGTCGGCTAGGATGGTGTGCCAGTGTTCTTGCCCCACATACATCGACTTACCCTTGTCGGCGTCCACTATTGTAAAAAATGAGCCTCAGGAGCATTTTGCAACTACCGTGACACCAGAAAAGGACCAAAAGGGGAAGAAAGCCGCCCGAACGGACACTCACCTTTCAATACGCCCAAGGAGGTCGCGAGCCCGTCATCAATATCACTATCCTCCTCTTCCTCTCCCTCATCCTCGTCTGGCATTGCACTATCATCACCACCATCAATCCTGGCAGAGGAGCCACTGTCTGTGGTTGAGCGGGCAGCCACGGTGCTGGCGGCGGCAACGGGCGAGACGTCGATATTTGCGCCTCCATGCATCAACGACAGCACCAACCCCTCCAGTCTGTCAATGCGATTCTGCATATCATCGGAGCCACTGCCTCCCTGGCTCTGGGCCTTCTTCCGAGAAGATGGCGTTGCGTAAGAGCACACCAGCGTGTCCGTCCCCTCACGCTTAGTGCAGTTACTACATGGGTGACTTCTATCGCATTTCCTACAAGTATATAGTGAGCAGCTGGGGGATTGAGTAGATGTGGACCAGCTTACAGCTTCCTGGTTCGGCAGGGATAGCAGCTCAGGGGCACCCTGTTCCTCTTCCGGACAACTCGGAACTGCTCTTCGGGCGAACGACCACCCGACGACGTGGTTGCCGAGGGTGGTGTGGCCGTCATGGTGGGCCAGATGCGACTCGGGGACGGGCTTGGGTGGCACGGCGTGACGCGTCAACGGGCGCGATGCCGTCGCGCAAGGCGATCCGGGGCCGCTGCGGAGAACAGCACGGGGTTCACTCAGCCTTGCGATCAGTGACGCTACCTAGGTGCCCAATGCAAACTAGACGCAGCGCAACGATGCGAAATGCCCCAGTTAAGCGACCGCCAGGTTCTGCTTAGTCTGGCGAAGCCTCGTAAGTGGCGATAGCGCCAATGGATTCTGATCGAGGCCGTCTCAGGTTCGAACCGTGTCAAGGCCGCTGGTTGTCGCGCGCCGAGCTGAGACGGTGGGCCGTTGGCTCTAGTTCCAAGTTGGTTTATCCTTGACACGGGCGAAGGTAGTAACCTAGAACAGAGCAGGAACCCTGGTTTTTGGCTGCGCGGATGGTGAACAACAACAGAAGCTACAATGCAAGTAGGGAAGTGCAGCGAACTAGGTCGGGAGTGCGACGATATTGCCCAGTGTATGTATTAAATATCCTGCGTTAGATCACTGCGCAAGCGAGAAGGAGCAGCTTTGTTCGGCCTCAGCCGGCGTTAAGCCGTGGGAAAGAACCCCCCACCCATTCCTGCCGTATCCGTTTAGATTCGAGACGATGAGTCATACTATGTCAGATACATGCAGCCTGAGACATCTTTGGGCTCAACTTTGACTAGAGGTTGGTCCTCAGGGTACGAACACACACACCACTAAGCCCACACAGGGAACAAAATCGGTGTCTAGCTCCTAACATATATTTCTTCAGGGCAGAATATACCGGTCCAAGAGATTGATTTACCGATGTAGCATTGAGCCATGGGGTCCTTCGCGATCGCAGAAATGACACTATCAAGATGCCGCGGGGGTATCGGCCTTGACGCTGTATGGTTTCAGGAAATCGCTGTCGCCAGCCAACTCCTCCTTGACCTGTCCATTGCAAATTAGCATGTGGAATCCATACTTTGGGGAGAAAAAAGGCATACAATGTCAAGACCCCCCACTAGCTCTCCGTCAACCCAAAGCTGGGGAAAGGTAGGCCAGTCGGCGTACTCCTTCAGCCCCTGCCGGACCTCGTCGTCGGCAAGGATGTTGAAGAATCCATACTTGACAGCGTTCTCCCGCAGGATGGCCACTAGTTGACGAGAGAACCCGCACTTGGGCTCACTTGGTGTGCCCTTCATGAACAGCATCACCGGCGCTGCCTTCACAAGATCGCCGAGCCGCTTGAACAGCTCCTCCTTCTTTTTTTCTGGGTCCTCCAATGCCGAATCGACATCAGCAATGCCGACTGACGCTGTTGCTCCGTTGCTGCCGTTCATTGCTTGTCCGGCACCGGCCGCTGCCGGTAATGTCGGCGCCTTGGCGTGGCTCTCAATTGCGCCTCGGACCTTGACGGCGCTGCTTCCACTGACAGTCTCGAGCACTTTCCCATCCCGGACAAGGACGAGGAATGGGACGGCCGTTACATTGTAAGTTTCGCTGACGTCCGACAGCTCCTCTGCGTCGATTGCCACCCACGACGTGGAGAGGGGTTCGGTTACCGGGTACTCGTTTGCAAGGGTCGAGAGAACCGTAGCCATTTGCGCGCAAGGCGCTGCCCACGGTGCATGGAAAGAGATTATCAGCAAGGTAGTCGGCGGCAGCGAAGCTAGGTGCTGAGCCCAGTCCTCGAGAGTCATAATATCTTTGATGGTCGACATGGCGTCGGCGAGTGTGGGTAGGTTCAGTCGCGACCTAAGTCGCGGCAATGCGCTGGGGCGGCTGAGGTGGCTTTGGTATCAGTTGATCGCCAGCAACTATTGGGCTCGGCCTATCTTGGGATGCTAGTCGTCGTTAGGTGGTTGTGGACTTTGTTTGCTGGGTTTGGAAGGTCAGAACGGCTTGGTTGCCCCTCCCCCGCATCGATAAAATTTGTGGATTTGCTCATTTCTCCAACCAACACGTGCTACTTTGGAGCAACGCGTGCCCAGTGCATGAGGAGCCCGGCTTTCCAGCAATACCCGGCTGCTGGCAAATGCGACGTTAGCATGCTGGGGAGTTGAACATAGAATAAGGCAATCCTTTATTTTTCTGGCCCCGGCTGCAGCGGGAATGACTGACTGTTGAGCCATAGCGTGACGGGGCCTCTGCTTCCTAGAAGATACTTCCAACGGGCTTAGACCGATTCCGGAACGCCGCTGAGGGCACGTGGCGCAGCTCCCGTCCCCAGCTCACCACTAAAGACTATAGCACTTTGCGCTTGCCACACCGGATTACAGGTCGAACTAGGTATCAGGTGCCCTGCTCTTTGACAAAGCGCACTCGACCGGAGACCTACCTAGCACCTGAGTGAGTGACCTGCTGGGGTATTTATTCCCGGTCCCCTGGGCATCCGCCTGGGCACTCCCCAGCAACCTAACTGTGCACACTTTCCCCTTTCCACTCAATTTCCACGACGATTTCTTGGCACTCGAGTCTACCGTCTCATCACCGCCCATTAGGGTACTCACTGCTTTCGAAGGGGCTTAAGCTTGCGCGATCCAGTACGGTAGACGGGACATCATATCCATCCTACGGAAACCTTCTCAGCCCACCTAAGACGCCATGTCCGCCCAGCAATACTACCAACAGGGCCCGGGCTATCCTCCACAGCCTCAATACCCCCAACCCGTGAGTACACCATTGAGGGCGTCGACCGTCATCCGCTTAGCATGTGTTGACCAATGCAAAACTCCAGTCATACGGTGGCCCGCCTCCACAGCAGGGCTACTATCCTCCGCAAGCTCCGATGCAATACCAACAACAGCCGCCACCCCGTAAGAGTGGCGGCGGAGGCTGTCTTCAGGGTTGTTTAGCGGCGCTTTGCTGTTGCTTCGTCTGCGAGGAAGGTTGTGAATGCTGCGCCGAGTGCTGCGAGTGCTGTGTTGAGTGTTGTTAAGGTGCTGAGAGAGCGCCCTTGAAATCCGGTAGTGCTTAGGAGTTCGTTCATGTCCGAGAAAGATGGATGTTCGATTCGGGGACGCTCAAGGATCCATACTGCAGACACAAGTCGTTAAGTCCTGGAATGATGCGATCGTTGGTAGCCGCGCGAGTAGATAGCATGCAGAAGACATCATTCGTTGACTACAGATTCCCACGTTGGTTTAGGTATGTTCTGCGGCCATGCGTAATCGGTACAACGAATTCACCGCCATTCGAGCTGTGGCCGATGGATAATGGCAGTATTGTCAAAACCTCTGTGATCGGAATGGTGGGCTGCTAGGCCTTTCTTGATAGCCAAGACCAGAGGCTTGGCTGTCATCACTGCCCGCCCACCCGCACCCTCGGTGCCACAGCCAGTCCCTGCCGTCCAACCCCCGCCCGGCACAGCCTCTCTTGATGCAGGCAGGCACCAAGCTTGCTCCACTCCCAACTTCGTCAGCTCTCGCTGAAGTTCACCATCCCAAGCATCCGCTTTTGGGCTTCCTCTGACTTTGAAGACACCAGACACGCATCTTGCGTTCCCCTCCAAAATGGCATCTCTCAACCTGTCAATTAACGGCCCTTCGATTAGGAGCAGCTACCAGAGTGTGGTCAATGGCCTTGCTCCCTCCTCAAGCTCCCCGACATTCGCCCAATGGGCCCTTTTCTCTGTTCAGGCGCCACTAATGAATGCATTTCAAGACGGCGCCGCGAAGGAGAGCATTCTAAAGGTTGAGAATACAGGCGGTAAGCAGACACTTGGTCTCGTCGCTCCTCTGCCTGGTGGCATCCGACAATGTTGAACATCTGGTCCTTGTCCTGACAACGGTTCCTTTTCTCTAGACGGCGAGCTGGCCGACCTCATCGAAGACTTCAACGAAGGCCGCATTCAGTTTGCCTTTGTGAAGGTCAAGGACCCGAACAGCGGCCTGCCTAAGAATGTGTTGATTGCGTGGTGTGGCGGGGGTGTTCCCGAGCGCACAAAAGGATATTTTACAAGCCATGTCGCCGCTGTCGCGAAGGTGCTCCACGGCTATCACGTTCAGATTACGGCACGATCGGACAGTGACCTCTCCCCGGAAGCTATTGTGCAGAAAGTTGCCGATGCTTCAGGCGCCAAATACACGGCAGGGGGCTCTGCGCCTCTTGCGGCACCAGCTCCGCCGCCGATTGCCAAAAAGCCTGTCTTCACTCCCACGACCTCTAGCACCGGCACCTCGTTTAATCCCCTTGTTGCGGCGCGAAACCGAAGACAGGAAAACGTGGACAACGATGGGTGGGGTGCCGATGCCCCCCAGGTTTCGAGAACTGAGCTTCAGAAGGTGGAATCAGCCTACAAGCCAACCAAGGTCAACATTGCCGATCTGAGGCGGAATCAAGACGAATCTAGTTCTACCAGGGGGTCGCCTGGGCGAGATGACCAATTCGGTGACGTTGTAAGAGGCGCATATCAGCCCGTGGGTAAGGTGGACATTGCCGCCCTCCGCGCCCAGGCAAAGAACGTCCACGATGATCGTCCAACTATCGTGAAGGGCGCCTACGAGCCTGTCGGGAAGGTCGATATTGCGGCCATTCGTGCCCGGGCCCAGCGCCCCGCAGAACCTGAGGGAGAGCCGTCGGAGAAAAAAAGCCTTGCGGAGCGAAGCGCGGCGTTCGCGCAGCCTGAACGTCTTGTCGAACTACCGAAGCCAAAGGTTGCTAAAAGGTTTGGGGCTAGCCCTTTCACTGGAACTAAACCCCCAACACCGGGAGGCCTTGGCTTTGGAGCCCCATCGGCTGCAGTTCCGCCTCCTATTGGCGCCGCAAGCCGAACATTCGCGGATGAAGGAGGCAAGACTCCGGCTCAGGTTTGGGCTGAGAAGAAAGCCAAGCAGGGTGGCGCAGGTTCTACGGTTTCCCCCCCGGTGGGATCGCCGATCACGGCCCAAAAGAGTGGCAGCGAATGGAAGAGTGGTTACCAGGGGAAGAGCTGGGGTCCTGTACACACCACCAACTTCGGCCGAGGGGGCGTAGAGTCGCAAAGAACCGGAGGCACTGACCGCTCAGAGCCCGAAGAGCCTGCTTCTCCAGCTGGCGGCATCTCGGCTCTGAGAGACAGGTTCAAGGACTCAGCCCCCATAAGCAGCGCTCCCCGATCTGGACACGGTGCGTCCAAAACTACCGATGATGAAGCTCCGGAACCACGTCCGCCGACAGATATCAGGCCGTCAGGCGGTTTTGCGCTTCCCGGCCTCCCGTCCCGGCCTGCTGCTGCGAATCAGGAAGAGGATGAAGAAGAGGAACGCGAAAGCTCACCTGTCAGAATCGCTATGCCAGTTGCACGTAGCACCGTACCCGAGATCGAACCCCCTGCTGAAAGACTCGCGCCTCGGCCGGTCCCAGTCCCGGCAGCGTTGCCCAAGGAGGAAGAACTTCCTGCGGAAGAGGATATCCAGGACCCGCGGGACTCTGCTGCTGGTGTTGCCCATCAGTCGCTCGGGCATCTTGATGATGGGCAGGCAGGTATGGACCAACGCGGCAAACGAGCTGTTATTCAATACGACTACGAGAAGGCCGAGGACAATGAGATCGAGCTCAGAGAGGGCGAGTTTGTCACGAACATCGAGATGGTTGATGACGACTGGTGGATGGGCACCAACTCCGCAGGCGAAAGTGGTCTCTTCCCAAGCAACTATGTCGAGCTGGTCGACGAAGATGGACACGAGAGTGCGCAGGCGCTTGTGGCAGCCAGCCAGCCGCAAGCCCCGGCCCCTGTCCCAGTTCCGACGCAGGCCCAGTCTGAGGTAGCCGGCCCACAGGGAAATGTCGCAACAGCTCAGTTTGACTATGAGGCCGCGGAGGATAATGGTAGGACCCCCAAAAAGAGATCACTCGCCACCCTATGACCATCTGTGTTGCTAATGGATTTTCCCCAGAACTGAGCTTTCCCGAGGGCGCGAAGATCACCAATCTAGAATTTCCCGACGAGGACTGGTGGTTTGGACACTACAAAGGTGCATCGGGGCTCTTCCCGGCGAACTATGTTCAGCTTGATTCGTAGTTGTACAAGTAAACTCATTGGGTGTATGGGGGACGTTTATGTTGTTTGCACAGCTCACAGCTACTTAGCTGAGAGGCAATGACTATCTTGCCGGAAGGCCTGGTTTTTCCATGACCTCCTTCCTCGGTAGTCATCTAGAACAACGCCACAAATGGTAGACTTCTAATAACTGCGTTGTACTCGTTAGCTCTTCTTTTCAAGGCCTAAATATTCTGCAACAGGCCTTAATTGCTTCAGCATCCGCCTCTTGAGAGAATGCAATACAGTCTACAACACCAAACCCACGGCTTGCCTGCCTCAGTGGTGGGTAAGGAAGCATCGTCTGTACTGGATTAGGGGAATATTTCTTTTGGCCAGAGCCTTCGTGTGTAGTCTAGGCTTCACAACTGAACCTAACTTCCGACAAACGGTCTAGTCTCTAAACCCTGTCGATCCTGACAACTCAGGGTTCCCCATCTTTCAACTGCTGGCTCGTCATCTTCCTTGCACGTAAGGGTGGGGTGTCGGTGGGTGTCGAGACAACGTAATTGGTCGCTAGAAACCCAGGTTCCCGGAACTATCCGAAGTACCCGTGCGGATCCTACTTGATACTCAAGTCACGACGCCGCCGTCAGGGCAACCTGATCGACCAACGTTTTGTGTTTGGTGCTCACATTTATGTCGGCCAGAGAATAGCGATGTATTCACACACACCACCCGCGCCGCCGCCAAAGCCGGCAAGTCGAATGAGCACGCCTTCCGGGGCGCACTCACCTCGCCCCGCACCGCTGCCCGAAACGAGGAGTGTGGGGGAGTTCGATGCCGCATTGTCAGCGAGAGGACAGCCCCTCGCTGCCCGCCATCAGCAGGCCCAGACTGCCGTGGATCCCGGCGAGCAGTGGCTGCCCAGGTTCCTGCAAGACAAGTCGTATGGTCGCCGCTTTTGACTTCATTGTCTCCAGTTACGCTGCTGACAGCGCGGCAGGAAGCAGGATCTCGCCGACATACTATCGGACCCCGCGCTGCTGTCGGCGCTGGCACACTCGTCGCAAACAATTCACCCGTCCCTGCGCGCCTCGCACGAAACACTGCGGACAGCACTTGCCGAGAATGTTGAGCGCGCAGCCCAACTTCTCGATCTTGAGGCGCGGCTCGCCCACCAGCGATCTACGACCCAGGCCCAGCTGCTATCGACGCACGCGCTCGAGCGCCAGTGGCGGGCCAAGCAGGCGGGTATGGATCACGCGTTGTCGCCGTTTGCGCCGGCGAGTCTGTACCAGCGCCTCAGTCAGGATCTGCTGGAGCAGGAAGGCGTGTGCTCGGCCATGGAAGAGAGCTTCCTCGAGGGGTTGGGAGATGGCGCACCCGCGACGGAGCGCGAGGCTAGCGACTGGGTAAGACGGTATAGGGAAGTAAAGAAGCTGGCTTACTTGCGACAAGAAAGGAAGGAGAGGTGGGATGAGGGTCGGGTTGGGGGATGGCGATGATGAATTGCGTGTAGTCTTTGTCTCACGATACCTCACGGCAAGGCGTTCCGGTCCGGCACAGCCCTTGCGAGAAATACCGGTTTGCTTCGTCAGAATCAATTTTTTTAAGGAGTTTCACCTGGATCTATGGTTTGTAGGATTACAGATCGAAAGCTGCCCACCGACGACCAGGAGTAGAAAAGTTATCAAGGTGAGCGGTCCCTATCTGGCGTGGCTGAAAAGAAACTGGGGAAGTGGACATCAGGAGTCGCCTCCACACAAGCCCCAATCGAAACCTGCTCTACGCTCCAGCTATTGAAAACCTCCCAATGGGGATTCATAAATGCAAGTTGCGTTCTTAGTTGCCCGCCAGCCTCATCATTTGGTTCCTAGGACCGACACTACCCTATAAGAGGCTGAATGGGCTTCTCTTCATTTCAGGACTGCGTGGACTCATCGGCAGCGCGAACAGTTCTTCCTCAGTACTCTCGTCCGGCCCGGCGGCGCGTGCAGATGTTAGGTTGGCACCAACAATGGCATCAAGTGAGACAATGCCACCGTTTGAGGATTCATGTGGATGTGCCCAGCCACCTGATCCAGTGGATACGGGGGGCAGAAGAGGCTGCACGCGCGGTAGCACACCCTTCGCGGCTAGTGGTATATTCAGGTCAGCAGCCATCTATGGGAGGCAGCGGGTAGATAGGAAGGGAAATCTCTCAAGTACGCACCGTGGGTCGCGGCGGCGAGCTCTAGGGGACTTGTGGCAAGCTTCAGCCCTCGAAGCTTCTCGCCCAGTCTCCCACCTATGGGGCTCCTTGGGCTGGTAGGACTAATCGGTTGAGATGGGATGCACAATGACATGGGCTCAGGCGCATCCTGAGCTGACTTCAGCCCAAAGTGGTCGATGATCCACTGTCTCTCTTGAAGGGCCATCTCCAGCCCTACTCCCTCCCCGTTTTCCTTCATCTCAATTGTGATTTCACCGTCGAGTTCCGCCAGCCGCTTATTTGCCCATATCGTATGGAGGACCCCTCGCCGGCCTGCCTCCTCGCTCCCGCCTAGCCCGGCAGGAAAGATTGCGGGCATCGGCTTAGTGCGGAGGACCAGTGCATCGGGTGCAGAAGCCCCAGCCCCGACTTTGCGAGCAATCGATATCAGCGGTGGCACGGCGGCACCTGGAGGTAGCAAAAAGTACACACGACAGGTACCGCCGCCGCCGCCGCCGTTATCCGCATCTGCATCACCAACCTGCAAGACTGCCGTCTTTCCGTCCCAGGAGACGTCCCAGTCATCGCTCTTCGCTCTCCTTGCTGCGCCCTCTTTCGCCCCTTTCCCGTTTGCACCTCGCGTCTCGCCCACCAACCCGTCCCATTCCACCATGATGATTTTTGTGCCATCGTTCGCTTTGTCCGTCTCGAACTCGAACCGTGAAAGCGCCAGGTCGGAGGAAGGCGAGGTGGGTGTTTCGACCACGGCGAGCGGCTCCAGTGCCAGCGTCCCGACATGCGTCGCCAGCTCGTCCGGGGATGCCATGATGCCCGGGGTAGTATTGGGTGGGCAGTGTCAGTCCCGAGGCGGACGCGCACGCAACTGTTGTCGAACCCGGGGGCGGCCTGCCTGCGGGGTCTCTCCGGAGCGTATAGGCTCGAGGCAAGACCTGAGGCGGGGTTCGCGCACAAGGCCGTAGCTGTAGCGGATGGGCAGTTGTCCCGCGACTGGTGCTGAGTTGCAGGCTAATATAAACACGCAGGAAGCGAGTTTCCGGCCGCACAGGCAGCGAGGTAGGGAAGGTGAGAGAGGTAGGTACGGCCCCTCGGCAGGTAGGGAGATAGAGGGGGCCGGATAGGTAGGCTTGAAATTTAGTAACGTGGGAGAAAAGTGCGCCAAGGTAAGTCAAGAAGGTTGAAAGGCAGGGTAGGTAGGTAAAAGGAGAGAAGGAGGTCTCGCTAACTCCGGTGAGAGGGCGGGATGGCCCGGAGTGATTCGCCTCCCACTGGAATTATTGCTTGAGCCGACGACAAAGACGGACCACGGGACGCGGTAGTGTTGGTAGGGGGCAGGTAGAGGGAGCCTGAGCACCTATCATCGTCGATGGTGTCCCGGTGCTGCGCTGAAAGCTGGCTACGCTGCTGAGGAGTCCCGAGCATCAATCCACGAAGGGAAAGGCCACGCCAGGTCGGGTCATTTGGGACGGTAAGCCAATTCAATGCATGGGATGAATTCATGCTGGGGGAGGGAACCGCCTTGGCTCGAATTACCCAAGAGAGGCCCGCTTGTTCACTCGCGACTGCCAGCCGATGTGTGAGAGGTCCATCCAACCCTTCCTGTCCTCTTTCCTCTTTCCTCTCGTTAAAAACCCCAAACCCGTGTGTCCTTCATCCTATTGCGCGGTATACTCGTGCACGGCGAGCGCAGCCTCTTGAGGGAGTTGACGATCGCGGGGCTCGATCACGTCTAGGCTGTCCATGAACAGCAAACCCTTGCCCGACAAAAGGTGGGGCGTCGCCTAAAAATAGCACTGGGGCCTCTGGGCGGGGGAACGCAGTGGCGGCGGGACTTGGCGGGATCGTCCTTATGCCACCCGTCCTGTCGCCCAACACTTGGAATGACCACCCCGTTGACACCGAGACGATCGAGGTCGTCCCCCGTAACCAGTATGGCTCTGTACGGGAGTGTTGCGCAGAACCACTGTCAACTTCCAGTCGTACGCGTCCCAATCATTCCTGGTTGCGACACCGCGCATAACACTTAGTTGTTAATGCTCGGCTGGCAAGGGACGGGCAGAAAAGTGTTTGTCCTAGAAACGCGCTCGGTTGCTGTTTCGTTGTGGTGCTGCGTCCGAGGAGAGAGAGAGCTGCCGGTGAAGCTTACATCGCGAAAGAGGGGTGATACTCTTTCGGCGTGCTTATCCAAGGGCAAACTATTGAATATCCGAAGAGCGGTTTGCTGTTTCGATTGCAAGAGCAAGTTGATACGGGCAATTCGCGGGCCGGGGAAGGGTGGAGACCGGCGGAAACAGCAGGCTGGCCATCGGCGGGAGTGTTCGCCCCGTCACTAAATACCCAGCAGCGGAGGCCAAACCTGGCGGCTCCTGAGGGATGCCGGGGACTCGGCCGGTCCGGTTTGCACATGGATTCCTGTCCGCCGCCCGCCGGCGCCGCTGAGGAGAAACACAAAAGGGGAGCAGGAGGCACAGGTGTCTCGCGGCCAATCGCTGTGGTCGAGGACCGACTGCCAAAATGACAGCGAAAAACGGCCGGAGAAGGGCCGCAACGACTCAGCAAGCTGGGCCGAATCCCTCATTCGGCAACGACGAGAGGACAGGCTCGCGGCTAAATTGGACACTCGGGGGACTTCTGGAATCGGCGACATACAGCAGGCATACGGACTGCGTAGGTATCAACCATTCCAATCTGCGTCCCGTCCCTACGGTAGAATGAGCTAAGTGGCCCGGCCAACGTTGTCGCGCTGACCTCTCTGGCTTGACCGTAGCGTGAGGTCGGGGCTGATCAAAAAGATCGCAGACAGCAAACATCAGCAACCAAAACATTGGTGATTGCGACGATGACGATGACGACGACGACGATGAGTGGCCTGGCTGCTCTATGGTAGACGAAAGTAATGTGACTGGGTTTCGAAATTCCCGAAGTGATAGCAGGTGTCATGAAACAAACCACAGAGATCGGCAGTCTCGGGCCTTACACACAGCAGGATTGCTGGAATGCCGAGAAATAGAGGACTCAGGAAAGAGATTGGTTGGTGATGAACTGTATTCATACTCACATTCCGCCTTCGTCAGCGAGTGCCGTGATACGTGGTGGAGAGCAAGTAGCTGGTAGCTAGTAGTTAGGACATGACTTGTCTCTTTCTCCTGCCCAACTGCAGACGCAGGACGGCGGAAGCTAAGTGGTATCCGGGCGGTTGAACTGAACTGGCCGGTGCCGTGAATCGTCCCATCACCTAGCAATTCATCAAGGCGTACGGTCGAACCAGATGCACCGTTCTTGATTCGAGCTTGAGGACCAGCATCGCCTGGAGGAAGCCCGCCCAGTCGCATTCCTTCCGCCTACCTCTCTGACAGAGAGGTTGCCGCAGAGCGTTCGCTGCTTGTTTCCAGCGCATCTGCGCCGGATTTGCAGGGAGTGAATGAAGTGAAGAAGCGGAGAGGCTTGAGATGCGACCTGGGTTGATATCTCCCAACTTCCCCATTTTCGGTGCTTTTTGCCCACATTTATTGGCTGCGGCTAAATTACGACCTGCCCGCACGCATGCAGCACGACGCCAGGGAATGTGGTGGATAGGTAGCGGTACTTTCCCATCGCTGGCTTTTGTTTAGCCGGGCTGTCCCGCAGCTACCCTGTATGGAGCCACCCCCGCAAAAGCCATAGGAGTGGCAGGCCCGTTACCTATCTTGCGTCTGGCGCCACAAAGTAGAAAGTACCAGTGCCGCCAGGGGGGTTGACCTGCCTGGAAACAAGCACTGAGCAGGCCCGATTGAGACGGGGAAGCTGAACATCTTTGGACGCACACCCGCAATGAAACGTGGGCAATAGGGGTGTCTGGGAACGTGGCGGGCGAACACATGTGTTAGTGAGATACCACTGTCGCCGTGCTTCTCTTCACACCCATGGAAGTACCCAACTCGCCAGCCCGCGAGGCCTGGTTTGTACTTTCAGGGGTGGGCCTGGTTTGTTCGCATTTGCTGTGGACTCTGGCCCGACTCCAGGTGCCCTCTCCACTATTACGCCGGCCAAACCGCCGGGAGGCAGGTGGCCCACCCCATGAACCATCACCACCTCCAGAGACAAACCCGCAAGCCCGCGAATGCTCGCCATTCACGCCTCTTAGTCCCATCTTCAATCAGGCCGCAAACCGCACGCCAAACGTTGCACACACTGGCCCGCTCAGCTGTATCACTATCGATTACCTACTCGCTCCTTTCCGGCCGTTCTGATTCACCGTCGATTTTTTGTATTTGGTTGCTTTTGGCCTCGGCGAGGAAGACCCCCGCACCGTCCTTTGCCCAGGCTATCTCGGTGCCTCTGGGCCTTCGGCGCGTGTCGGGCAAACGCCTTCGCTCCCCCCACCCTTCCAAAACAGGCCTCTGATCCATCCCATCCATCTCTCTCCGTCCCGTCCTGTCTGGCTTTTCCTCCTATCGCCGCGACTTTCTTGATCGATCTTACGAACAGCATGCGCTTCACCACTCGCATCTCCTCACCACCGACGAGCTGACGACGACACCTTCGCCCTTTTTTAGCTTTTGCGTGCTGCACTCGTCCCGACGCGACCGTCCTCCCGATTGCTCGCATCCGGCGGACCGACTGCGCCATTGACTAACTTTCGGGTTCTGGCATCGCCAACAACGGAAGACCGCCGGCGCTATTGTCGCCTCTCTGTCGGCAGGCGCAGATACTCGACGCACATTTCGCTCTCGCTGCGAAATCATTCCGTCGACTCGATTGCCCGCCATTTCAACCCACCGTCATCATCCGATAAGGGGGAGTTCACACTTATCTCGGTCGGGTTTTATCGCAAAAGGATCGCCGCATTCTCTTCCAACCTGCCTGGCCTCGGGGTCGGACCTGCGAGGCCGCAACCAGCGGGGGCTTCAGGGCCCGCCCTCACTTCTCGCCATCACACTAGTCTTTGCCTCTCCAGCGCAAATGGTCCACAATGTTTGAGCTGCGACATCTTTGCGTCGTTGATACTCTCGCCTCAACCGTCTCTTCGGCACAATTCCGGTAGAGACAAGAAGACTGCGTCTATTTCGACCTAAGTTTTCCGGCGCCGCCGCCGGCAAGCAGTCAAAAGGCATGGACCATCTTCATATGACCGAGTTCGGCTCGGATCGATACCTCGAGAAGATCAACCAATCCCAAGCAAATGCGACAACACCAGCGACCACTGCCGAAATCGCACAGTCGCAATCGCCATTTATCTTACCCATACGAGGGTACAACCCGGAGTCGGAGGACTTGGCTGTGAAGACAAATGAATCAAAGCGTCCGGAGAAGAAGAGTTTCCTCGGGTTTCGCTCTAAGTTTCATTCCAAGGGTCCATCCACGACACAAAGCACCGAGCTCGTTTACCGTCGACCATCGTTAGCCGAATCGACTGCTAAGCAGAGGTGAGCCTACAAAATCATGAGCGGTTTTGGCAGCGAGGGCTAATTCAACGTCCTCTAGCATTCCTTTCGATGTCCTCTTCCAGTGTCTTCCTAATGAATTACAGGTGGAGATCATCGCCTCACTTCCGCTCTCCGACGTTCTCAATCTGCGACTGGCATCGAGGTCGTTACACGCTCTGGTTTCATTCAACGAAACGCCTATTTCGCGCTACCACCTGGACCACCACATTCCCGCCTATGCCAAACGACTCTATCCGATCCCCGAGGGTGCTGCGCTGAATTTTCATTATCTTTGCGGCTTGTGGCATAGACTCCATGTTGCAGCTAAACTCTCGTATCTGATGTGTGAATGGATGACCAAGGAACTTTTTCTCCGAACCACAGAGGAAAAAAAGAGAGAGTTCGCACCACAAAAGGAACGCATGAGACGACGCCTCATCCCCGTTCTATTCACAGTCTTCCATTTTTTCGAGACATATCGGAAACTTCACACCAAGTTTGTCGCCGAAAGCGGTGGCCACGGTTTGCGACAAGAACCATACACGGTTAACCCCATCGAAACCGAAATCATGAACATGTACGATGATAGGACTTTGCTGCGGGTACACGAAGCCTTTCCCCTTGTCCTATCCTCGTTTTGCAGACGCCTCCGACCCCCCACTTATGTCGGCCGAGTCGAACGGTCGCTCAGGGGTTATTTACGGGAAAAGCCGCCGGATGAGGTTCACGTTGCGATTCTTTGTGTAGGTGGCCTAAGGGAAGTAGAGAGGATATGGGAAGTAAAGGGTTACAACACACGACGAGCTGCTGTAGATCACTGGTATAGCTCAATAACACGAGAGACGGTGGTGGAGCCGGAGCCGGAACCGAAGAAGCGACGCGGCATGCTGGGACTGAAGCGCAAGAAGTCCTCTCTCGCCCTGGGAAAACCGTTGGGCAGCGATTCGGTCAAGACAAGCGATACGAATATTCGAAATGGGGAATGGGCGCAAAATTTTGTGTTCAACACAAGTCTTTCAGCGGGGATGCCCATGGGATCTTTGCCAAAGGAGCAACTCCGGATGCTTCTTCCGGATCTTCCTGTGCTGCAAAAGATTTGGACAGAGACTGCAGAAAAAATGATACTGGATCGGGGGATCGTCGAGCGACCATCAGACATCCGACGCAACGCGCAAATACTTACCGATCTCATTCGGGAGGATGGTGTCGAGGAGGAGGATCAGTGGTGGTATGGGACCATCGCCCCGGAATCTGTGCGACCCAATTTAGACGCGATTGAAGAAGACGCCCTCGAATGAACACACGACAACACCACCTTTGCGGATCATCCGCCACATTTGATACCACATTGCCCCAAAGCTTAGCAACATCATGGAAAGATGTGCCGGTGATGGGAGCGACTTAATTTTGTTTTGTCCGATTGAAATTTTCTCAAAGGCATTTACAGGCGTTCCATTCCCTTTGTCAAAACCACGGCCAAGTTCTGTGTGGGGGTGTACCGGAGCACTATTTTTATTTGGTTTATCACGGTTGCCTCAGAAGTGGCACCATGTATCCATTGGTCTGAAGACTTTCCATCTTTATACCTGTGTACTTCAAGCCTTCAGCATGATATACCCTGCATGAAGCCGATCTGGTTGCGCAGAAGCAGTGCGATCAGTCTCGCAAATAAGACTTGGTTAAATCATTCACGTTGGTCAACGAACCGTGTGATATGGGATTGTTTTGCTGCTGTATGCTTTAGTTGTGCCACATGAATACAACATAAATCCACAAGGCCGATGCTCTTGTAGTATGTTACAAAGTTGTTGAATTAGATTGCAGTGATCGAGCTACAAGCAAGACCCCTAAACCCCGAATAAGCAAACGCCATGCAGCGCCATGTTACCGGCCCCGTACCTTGATTGCGCATTGTCACAACGCCCCGAACCCGCCAAACCAGTATCTATCTCATAATCGTCACAATACATGACCATTATCGGTAATTCGTTCAAGTCCAAACCCTTCCAAACCCGAGTAATAAAAACGGTTGACGTCTACCTATCTCCGTCCCACTGAATAAAATCTCTCGTTTCCCCCAAGGTTTGAAGAATCAAAGTTCGCTAGCGTACCCGCTGTGAATCCGGTACCTGGGTTTGATGTAGCTCTGGCGTTGGCGTTGGCGGAGGTTACGCCGTAGCTCGTATTGTTCATACCCAACGCGCCTTGGTTACCAGATGAATCTATAGCACTGGCATCAAACAACCCCAGAAACGACTGCACTCCGGCCATGCCTTGCATACCCTGACCAACAGCATGTGTGTTGTTAGCTGACCGCTGTTGTGTGACGCTGGGGTTCGGCGCAAATGATGGCGAGTGGTGTGATATTCCATTACCAGTATTGCTAGTACGATATGTTGCAGTGGTAGTTGGGGTGCCAGACTGACTGCGTTGTGAAGCATACTGAGTAGCGTTTAGACTGGTGCCTGAGCTGCGATAGTCGTTATCCGTCGAGCCAAACGTGTTGGTCGTCGGCGAGCTGAACTGCGGAGAATGCTGAGCAACATATGAAGACGTGCTAGCAGAGCTTGTGGCTAACTGCTGTTGGTAGCGCTGTTGAGATGCAAGCTGTTGCTGACCGCCGGGATACTGTTGGCTAGTTGGGAACGAACGCTGTGTATTTGAAGAGTACTGCTGAACCTGAGCTGCCTGTGCTGCGGCTTGCGCAACGTGCTGTTGCGCTGTAAACTGTGTCTGCTGTCCCTGATTCTGCTGAGATCCATAATTTTGATGTTGCTGACCGTATTGTGCATTCGCGGCACGATACTGGGAATAAGGGCTTTGCGTAGTCCGTGTCTGTTGCTGAGCACCCATGGGGCTTATATTTTGCGACTTCATCGTTTGTGGAGGCTGTGGATTGGGGGACCTAATTTGGACGGCAGAGACTGGCTGTTGTTGATTCTGCTGCTGTTGTTGCTGTTGCTGCTGCTGCTGCTGCTGCTGCTGCTGCTGCTGCTGCTGCTGCTGCTGCTGTTGTTGTTGTTGTTGTTGTTGTTGTTGTTGCTGTTGTTGTTGTTGTTGCTGATGTTGACGGTGTGTTGACATAAGTCGTCCTGGGACCATCCGGCTCTGTGCGTGTGCTGATGGTGGCTCCGTGTCATTTTGTTGCTCCAGCTGAGCTTGAAGTTGTGCTTCATAATTCTCCATTGTGGGAGACTGGACTTCAAAGTGACCATGCTCGGGGGAGTGAATGGACGGTATCGTCGTTTCCGCGGAGACAGGTGCTGGTGCTTGGATTGGTTCAGATGCTTCGATGATTGTTGGTGTTGGGGCGATGGGCGGATTTGGCATTGGAGTCGATCTCGAATTTGGAAGGGTAACCGGAGAGAGGATGCTCGTTGTCAAAGGCGAAGAGGTTCCTGCAGTAGCGTTCGCTAATTGCTGATAGCTATGCTTTCTGAGTGGTATCTTGGGTTCCTTGGCCTTCCGCTGACGTTTGGCAGGAGGTGCACCGACTATTCCAGCTGGCCCCTGAGGCTTGGAGGCTGGAGCATTTGCTACACGTTCTTGTGGCGGTAACAGATCTCGCACATTGCCTCCACTATGTGTACCTTGCAGGAGAACTTCGGCATCTTTCCCACCCTTCCGTTTCCGTTTCTGACCTGGGGCCCCTGGGGGTCTGGAGTGCCCTGGGTTGGTGGCTGGGCTTATTGGCGGAGCCAGCCCCTGCGAGGGTTGTTGGAATTGCACGACTTGGTGCGATTGTTGTGCTGACGGTGTGGGTGCTGGGGTAGGTTTGTTCTGCAATGTAGTAGTGATATTCTTTGACCCCGACCCGCCCGTTCCACCCCCAGGAGTTTCGGGAATCCGTCCAGCCGTCGACGAGTGGTTTCCTGAGCCGACCCCCCTGTTTACTGCTTTCGTTGTAGACTCCGGCACCGCCGAGTTTACTGCCGTAAACGAGTGATTTGCCGTTCTACCTTGTTGGCTGAGCGCCTGCGGCGACTGGGAAACAGCCGGGGCATTGGAGCTGCCCCCAGTTTGTGAGATAGCTAGCTGAACAGGATCCGGGACGCCAGAGGAGGCAGAGATGGCATCCTTTGGGCGGTTTTTGGAGCCTTTTGGGCGGCCGCGTTTTTTTGCGCTAGCCGCGACATCGGGAGCAACGTCGTTGCTCACTGTCCCTCCTGGCAACGCAGTCCGGACCGAAGTACCGAGTTGCGAGGAAGCAGACTGGGAGAGTACGGGTTGAGCATGCGAGGGGGAGGTATGGCGAGGGCTTGCCGCGTGTGCGAGGAGCATCACGTTGGCGTCGACATCATCGGATACATCCATGGGGCCATCCTCCACATCGACCCAGCTTTCATCAGCGGCAATGGATTGCGACTGGCTCGCCCCTGTCGCAGTCTTGGTGGGACCCTTCTTCACGCCTTTATCCTTCCGGGCCTTGGTCGCCTTGCTGCCCTTTGGCCGGCCTCGCCGTCGCTTAACCGCTTCAGAGGCATCCAGCTGCCCCGCAGGGCCTAGATTCGGCTGATCGGAGTTGCCTCCCAGCTTTGGAAAGATCTCTGATATCCAGCCGACGAAAAGACTACCTGAGCCATTCGCTTCTGCGCTCTGAGGAAATATGCCATCCGTGGGAGGAGGCGCCCCAGGTATACCGCCAAAGAAGGCCAGGGCTTTGCAAATCTGATCAACGACAAGCACAGGGTGAAGGCTTCGGAGCAAGGTTAGCAAGCGTGCTTGCTCGGACTTTGTCTCCTCAGCACCGAGGGGCGCGCGACGGCTGGCCAGAGTGGATGCCGGCGCCGGCGCCGGCGTCGTGGCCGAAATGACAGGTTTGGCGGCCATTTCGTCTGGAATATGGATGAACCTGCTTCGTCTAAGCGAGATATACCCGTTCTCATACGCACGCTTCGCAGCAAGCTCCGTACTCTCACTTGTACGTTTTGCCTGCGCGTCGCGCTCGGTCGCCTCGCTCCTCCCGGCCACTTCTAAATGCATGACGCTGAAGTTCCCTTTAGATCCATCCGTCTTGCCCTTGAGCTTACTTGGCACTGGGTTCCGGATACGACCATCCCGATGGGGGCCGCTTGCCGCATCTTGGAGACTTGTATTGGATGGCGCAAGGACACCGAACGCGGCCGAAGAAGCAGTCGCAAAGGTGGGAGCCTTACTTAACAGTGACTGGGCAACCGCGCCAGAACGGCCCTGAGACAGCGGGAGAGACGGCACAGGCCCCAGCTTCGGTACAGGAACTGGAGTCACCTTGGTAGAGCGGCTTGCAACGGCTGGGCCTGTATCAGGCGGCCTGATGGCCTTCGGGGCTAGAGTACAGCGTGCGGTGTCAGCGCTGTACGGCATCTTTGACAGATGAGCTGCCCGCTATAAAATCTCGACCCTCATGCCGAACTCACCTGAAGCCGTGGCCATGGGACTTCTTGCGGCCGTAAGTCGTGCCTGGGACTTGGCGATGTTGCAGGGCACCGGGGAAATCCGCGGCAAGAGCGTCTACGGAGCACGCGTGGTTTGGGAGCGAGTCGAAGTCACATATTAGAGGAGGGGGGGCGAAGGATACGATCGGGCGTTTTCACCGGAGACGCAGGGCTTTCGTCCAATATTGGTCTTTCGAACACCACGACGCGGCGACTCGCGGCGAAGCGGTGATTGCGACTAAGAGGCAGCACGCTGTCCGGAAGCGTTAGATCGTTAGGCTCGTAAGATGGAGGGCGTGTTTTGGACGGCTGGGTGCGGTCAATTAATCCGATGTCGTCCACAAGACCAAGGGGAAGTTTCCAAGTCAAGGTCGAACCGTAGGTCAAACCGCAGCGGCAGTATCTTCAAGGCGACTGGCATATCCTAAATGGCGTTCGTGGGGGAGCGGGGGGCTGTAGGATTGTGTTGTGGTTGTTCCGTATTCCTCTCTTCGTCAATACAGCGTATGGTGGAGGAGCACCGGCCGGAAACAAACTCATTGGTTGGTGGGGAGTACCGCTGTGAGCTGCTGGGGTTGGCAGGCGCGATCCGCGAGTGGCCCGTGCCAAGCCAGGACCTACCAACTAGGCACGGACGAAGCTAGGTTCGTCATGGCAGGTGCCGCCGAGAGCAACGCCAAGACAATGTAGGCAATTAGAACCACCAAGCTCCCCGCCTCGAGCTCCGTCCTCTGCGTCCATTCATTACCTGATTATCCCCGTCTTTTGGTTGCAAACCACCCTCTTACAGCGCTCTCGCCCAGCCGACGTGCCCGAATCGAACATATTGAGAACACTGCCAAACGCCGCCCAGGCGCTTCCGGACATTTTGCCAGGTGCAGCTAGTCCATCTCACCCGACATCGTTGAACCATTCGGTGCGTCCGGAATAATAGTTTCTAGCATAGGTGAGCCCGAACTCGCCTCTCCTCGCCCGATTAGCTTGTTGACGTACGAGGGAAGGGTACCTACCGCAACCAACACTTTCGCACGAGATCCATCCTCCCAGCCGCTCATCCTTTAAGCCCCGCATCATCTGTTCGCAATGCCGACAACCCAGTACATCCTAGTGTCACTACCACTCCGAATATTCGACGATGATCCCATCCCCTCGCTGGTTGCCACTGTTGGTCGAGAAAATGGCGATATCCTCCCCTTCGCCATCCCGTCGTTCAAAATCGGCACCCTCGATGCCCTCGTACAGCATGCCGATGACTTGACAAAGCTGAACGCTGGATGCGAAGCTGTTGTTTCCAAGGTCTCGGATTCTTTGAAGGCTATTCTAGGCGGAGATGAGGAAAAAGCATCACAACAGAAGATGGTCAACGACAGTATGGACTGAACCATTGGCACGCCCCAGTTTTGTCTTCTAACCAAGTCCTACAGAGCCGACAGATCACTATCTCCGTTCCTTCCAATGGAATAAAGTCCGTTACCGTGCCGACCGACCTCTCGGAGAATTGATAGAGAATCTCCAGAAAGAGCTCCAGAACATCGACAACGATGTCAAGGCAAAGTTCAGCCAGTATAATGCAGTCAAGACTAACCTTGCTACATTGCAACGCAAGCAGACGTAAGCCTTGCCCTCTCCTCGAGAAACGACTTTGAACCAAACCTGATTCGTCGTAGGGGAAATCTAGCGACAAAATCCCTCACCCCTATCGTTGACCCCAACCTGCTTGTTCAGGATTCCGAGTATCTAGAGACACACCTGGTTGCTGTTCCCACGAATGCTCGGAAGGACTTTCTCCGGAGCTATGAGACGATTGCGCCGATGGTCGTTCCTCGGTCTTCTATTCAAGTGGCCCAAGACGACGAATTCACGCTATTTGCTGTGACGACATTTAAGAAAACCGGTGCCGAGTTTCTTCAGAAGTGCCGCGAGCAGAAGTGGACCCCCCGGCAGTACAAATACGTGGAAGGCGGTAAAGAGGAGGAACAACGGGAGCTTGAACGCGTCGCCAGGGAGGAGAAGAAGATATGGGGTGAGGCGCTACGGCTAGGAGGAACGGGTTGGAGCGAGAGTGTCATGATTTGGACACACGCCATGGCCCTTCGCGTATTTGTCGAGACAGTGCTGAGGTATGGTTTACCGCTGGAGTTTGTCTGTACGCTTGTCAAGGTAAGGTTGAACGTCGAATCCCCTCTGAAGCATTTGACTTACAGGTGATACATAGACCACGCCAAAGCAGGCCAAAAAAGTGAAGGCTGGCTTGGACTCGGCGTATTCGTACCTGGGTGGTAACGCCTTTGGGAGAGACAAACGTGGACGTGTCACCAAGGACGACGCATCGTTGACATCGGAGATGGCCGCAGCAGGCTTGAGCAGTGCCGAAGGGAGCGAATACACGCCATACGTGTACTACGAGTTTGAATTCCCATGAAATGGCTGGTCAACTTGACCAGAAACGCGGAGCAGGCTAAATATGCACAGCCCTAACACTATCATATGCCGTATCCTTCTCCCTTGTGCCTTGAGTTGAAAAGAAGCGTGTAAGAGTAACACTTATCCCTCCGTCAACCTCAACATAGTGCGTCTCAGACTAAAACAGTGGTGTCCAAGATCTTGTCCCGTTCATCTGTTTTCCTTGGTCTGGCTGATGTGGCCTTTCTCAGCCAGATAGTTCACGATCTTTGTGACACACTCTTCGACGCTCAGTTGATCCGTCCGAATGGTGATTTCGGGCGACTCGGGAGCCTCGTATGGCGCCGAAATGCCAGTGAAGTCCTTGATCTCGCCTGCACGAGCCTTCTTGTACAGGCCTTTGGGGTCTCTCTTTTCAGCCTCCTCCAGAGGGATGTCAACGAAGACCTCGATGAAGGGGAGAGTGTCATCGCCGGACTGCGAGGCAGCCGCATGCAGATCCCGGGCAATCTGCCTGTCAGCTCGATAGGGCGAGATGAAGGATGTCAGGGCGATGGTCGCTGAATCGGCGAAAAGCCTTGCAACCTAGGAGGGCCATCAGCGTCGACCCATTGGCTGGCAAGGGGGGAAGGTTACGAAAAACGTGCCGAGACGAGACGTATTGGGTACCTACCTCTGCGATACGGCGGATATTCTCGTTCCGGTCCTTTTCGGAAAATCCGAGGTCCTTGTTCAAGCCAAAGCGCACATTGTCGCCGTCCAGCCGGTAGGCTGCGAGCCCAATATGAAGCAAGTGTTGCTCGAGTGCTGTTGCAACTGTCGACTTGCCTGAGGCTGACAGCCCAGTGAACCAAATAGTGAGGCCCCGCTGCCCTCGAAGTTCATTGCGCTCGTGTCTTGAGAGCGAGGGATGCCAAGTGATGTTGCTGTTCGCTACTAGTTAGTGAATAGCTTTTGGGTAGCAAGAAGCTCTGGCTGCTGCCGAGCTACCGCGAACTCATGCCCTTGTTCTTGTCCCAAGAGCCCGGAACCGCGATATTTCGCCAGCTGCAAAACTGACATTGGGGAAGGAGTACAAACGTACGTTGCCATTGTGTTTTCCAGCTAATGTGAGCAGCAGCAACCTCACGTGTTTGGTGTGAATGGTGACCTCTCAGTTGGCAAACTGTGGTGTTGGGGTGTGGGGGTATTATTATGGTTGAAACAGCGGGGCAGCAGCGATGCCGGCGCTTGGTAAAAGAACTGGGAGATTGTGAGAATCCGCACTCGCCTTTTCGGATTGAACTGACTCAAATATGTACACATCTCCCTCGTCTCTACCCTTCCTCCACCCCGCAACAATGAATAGAATTTGTGATGGCGCCATTTCTCAGGGAGTTTCTTACCCTGTGGCATTATGTACAATACCCCTCCTTGGGCCCACAATTGCGTCATCTGCGCAGCGCCGAGGGTGAGGACCCAGTCCAACCCCACGGCTAGCGTGAATGTCTTCCAGACGCCGGCAACGCTGCCTGCTATGCTCTAAATCTGTAATGGGGTATGCAGAGTCGTAGGAGATGACACAGGGGTTTGTCTCCACGGCACTAGAAAAGAACTCCCATAACGGTCAAGGGGGTCGTTACCAGGATCGGCCTGACCGGGAATGTTAAGTCACGGGGTACACCTTCGCCATGACCTAGACAGAGGCAGCTAGTTAGCATATATGCAGACATGAGGTGGGGGTCTACGATATAAAGCTGGCCACCTGGCCTACGTACCGATGCCTGGCGAGGCGCTGTGCTATATGTCAGCGACAATTCTCCATTTTTGAGGTACCTGGGACTCACAGATGTAAAGGGCGCTCGCGGTAGCCAACACGACGGGCTCCTGTTCCTTTTCCGTAGGAAGGGTTTCGATGTGGCCTTCGACCCAGGCTTTTCGCCCTTCCACCTTGGTGGTCGTAGCGCGCAACACTAAGTACTGATCGGCGGTGGCCGGTGCCTTGTAGTTGATCTCCAGCTTGGCCGTCATGCCAATATTGAATGGCAGGACCGGGAAGCAGCACCTGGCAAGGCCCTCATCAAGCATCGTCGCCAAATAGCCGCCGTGGATGATGCCCTGGTGGCCGCAGAGATCGGTGCCCACGTGGCTGATCTGGACGAAACTCTTGCCGCTCTTTTCGGACCAGCTGAAAGGGGGCACTGCCACCTTCCCCGGCCCGATGAGTGTGCCGCCTGTCAAGTTGTGCTTTCGCCACGCCGGCGGGATCTTCATGTGCGGCCGCGACTCGACCAAGTCGGAGTTGGCCCGCAGTGATAGGGCAAGCGGGTGCGAGTTGATGAAGATCTCCTTTGCTTGCGCATCGTCGTCCAAGGGGGTGAAGAGACAGAGCGTGTCGGCATCGCTTGGCGGCGACAGGATAGCTGCTGTCGCCTCGTATGCCGGCGCCATCGCCATGATCAGGCCAAGGGACGCGAAAAGGAGGAAGCGGCCCGTCAAGGAGGCAGACCGGCGAAAGAATGATGGCTGCACGAGGTGCGCGGGTGCGGCGCCAAGGTTCGTAGCTGGCGCGGACAGGGAAAGGTCAGCAATCAGGAGCAGCAAGCAGAGTCTTTCGGGGGATGGGTGAGGCAGTCGGTGCAAAAATACCAGCTGAAGAAGAGAGAGCGCGCAGTGATGGCCCTAGCACGGCTCGGGAAACCTGAACGATCGGACGACTAGGGAAAAGGCGGCGACGGGAGACCGAGAGAGCAAGTCGACAAGACATTTCTCGGGATTCTAGAAAGATCCTCAGCCGGACGGGCCAAAGCAATCGCCCCGACACGAAAGCTGAGGGGCGAGATGAAGTGGATCCCTGGGTCTTGACTTATAATGTCAGAAACTTCCTTGTCAGAGGTTGGGTGGATGGGGGGACCTTTGCGCGAGACGCATTACGGACGTACTGACTGGGTCCAAAATATCTACAACTCGAGACCCGAAGGGGTTGACGGTGAGCGTGGCCCTCGTATTCCACACAATACGGCGGTCTTCACACTCACGGCTCCTGGAAGCAGCCGTAGGAGCACAATCCAGGGCGCTGCGTTCAGAGTTCGATGTGGGCTTTCTGGCACGCTCCCCTGAAAGAGGCAGTTAGCCCAGGTCGCCAGCAGGTTCACATTCGACCCGGCATCATTCTTGTCCATCCTTGTCGCACCACTTGAGCCTCGGCCTTGGCGGACCTTGGTCAAGGTCACGTGGAAGTTCAGCCTAGCAGCTACCAACTTCGGGGTGCTTATGTAACTCGTATCATCTGACTTGAGCCGTTCCAAGTTCTTTGGCACAACGGGACCCGCAAGACGATGGAATAGCGAAGGGGCAGTGAGGTAATCATTCGTAAAGTATATTCGGTAGATTAATGCGTGCGCCCGAGCCAGCACAGACAAACTATCGCAAGGCAGGAGAGAGCAGACGATCAACATGACACGGCAAACCTGTTTCGGTGTCAAGGGTGCGTGTACGTCACAATGGGTGGGCACATAACCAGACAGGAGGCGCGCGGAATCCTACCCTCTCCTTCTTGCACTCCGCAACCTCCAAACCACACCAAAGTAGTAACAATCAGGATCCAAGCGACCTGCAAGAAAGCAATCGATGGCCACCGCAGATACAGTAAACCTGGGTCCTCCCCATGCGCCGAAGGAGGAGTCTATCAACGTCTTCAATGAGATCCAGCATGAATTGAAGAAGCAGCTCATTCACATACGGCACCAGCACGACAGTCCGTTTGATTGCCCAAGTTGACAAACGAAATGTGTAATGCTCACATTAGCTGCAGAACACGAGCCCGAATACTTTCAAGCCGTGAGGTAGGCAGTGATCCCTCGCTCACTTGCCCCAAAGCTCTCAAATCTCTGACCGAGATGTCGCGCAGCCATCTCAGCGACTCGGAGCTCGCATCGTTCAGTGCCGATGACTTGCGCGAAGTTCGAGTCGCCGTTACCGCTTACGGCATCATCCTCTTCGGCCGCATCCGGCTCCCGCCCGTGCCTGATGCCTATATACACTTCAGAGCCTTCACCACCGGGCCAGACTCGGAGGCATCGTTTCACAGTATCCACACAGAAGATAAGGAAGACTCTGGGGGCGGCCACACATTTCGGGCCATTTTCACCGACACTGATCCGCTCGAGTGGTTTGATACTTGAGCTACTGGCTTAGCAAGGAGGCCCCATCTCTTTTCGAAGGCAATTGGTTGGCAGGCGGCTGAGGATATTTCGTGGATAGCAACAGGCAAGGTAGCTGGTACAACGGCTTGAATTGCAGCTACATGTCTACCTAACTTTGCTCAGACGGAAGCATGTCCTCCTCTTGAACCTGGGCTCCGTATGACGTACAACAGTTGCAACACGCAAGGGAACAGCGGACAACACTCATGACAAACACCTCAAAGCCCCATGCCGTCATCCTCTTCGGCCGCCAGCATCTCCGCGTAGTCGTCAGCTGAAGCAAACATCGGGAGGCTTCTCATCTCCTGCCGTGTCATCCTTTTCTTGCGCTCCCCGTCCGCCGCAGCGGCTTCGTCCTCTTCCTCTCCGGATTCAGACACATCATCCCCCTCGGAATCTTCGAATATGCCCTCGAAGCCACCGGAACCATCCGAGCCCATATCGGACAGCTCCCCCGCGTCAGCCCCGGGGGCGCCTGACTCTTCATCCGAATCCATGTAGCCATCCATGTCCACATCCGATCCGTCCGATCCGTCATCACCTTCCACTTCAGGTCGTGAGTTGACGAGTGCCTCCCAGATCTCGTCCTCTCCTTCATCATCAGAGCCAATGTCGGCCTTGGGACCCTTCTTAGCTTTAGAAGCCTCGCTGGGCTTACCAATTCTTGCAAAATACTCGTGGAAGAACGTGTCCTCGGCAGAAACGTCCTCTGCCTTGAGATTCCAGAACGAAGCCGAGTTGACCACTTGCTTTCGTGTGCCAGCCTTGCTGGAAACCAGGAGATGCGATGCACTGCCAGAGGCGATAATAGGCTGCATGATCGAGCTTCCCCGTTTGGCATCACTGGCCTTGGGGTTACGATAGACAAATTTGTCCAGGAAGTGCATCAGCGTGTGGTTTGCCAAGTCTGGCTTAGGCAGTGATTTCTGCCGATTCAGCAGGTTTGCAGCGAAGACGTTGACAGATGGGTGGAAGTGGGAAAGAAAAGGAACCTATGAAGTGACCCTATTAGCACCTCACATCTGAAAGGTCTTGCTGGTTGACTTACGATCTCCCATAGGCAGCTTCGGTGAGCATTGCTATGCTCGGGGTCTCGCTTCCGACCATCGTACGCAGTTGCTTGCGTGGTTGATGTGGTTTCCACTCCTTCCTGCGACAGACCCACGCGCGGATCTGCATCTCCAGTGACATCCTGATACGCTTCATCCTCATCCCCATTGTCTTCGGGAACGTCAAACAGAGCGTGTAGGTCGGGGAAGATGCTCTCCAGCTCTGCGATCAAAAAAAGTATGCCACAGGCGAATGATGGTTGGTGTAGCGACAATACCTGGACTAAGCGTTTCACAAAGGCCTTGACCCGCCGGACATCCACGTCATTCTTCATCGCTCTGAAAAGCAGGTTGAGGTACAAAGCTTGCTTGGACGAGGTGACAAGCCTGGGGTCTAGCAACGACTCATATAGAGTTCGGTAAAATCTCTCAACAGCAAGGTGCTTCGTCGTAGCAAGCTGTTGAATGAGCATCAACGCCTGGACACTTGTGTTGAAGTTAGAAGAATGAGTTATCCTGAACAGAGTATCGAGGTGTTTCTCAAGGGTAGAGTCATCCGTAGCAGTGAACGGGATTGCTCGGTTGACACCAGTAAGTAGGGATGAAACTAGTTTTTGTGTCGTTTCCTCCTCCTGATCAGGCTTGCTGGAGTCCTGTGGTTTACTTCTCGCCCTCCGCTTGTGGCTCCCGCCACCAGCCGGCTTTTTGGCATTATCAGTAGCATCAAGGCTTCCCAACTGGCCAGTTTTCAGCAGTGCTAAAAAGATGTCGAAATATATGCGTAGCAAATTGTCGGCAATGGCTGGCTCCTTGGTACTCAGAATTGTTTGATTCAGAGTGTTGATTGCGTAGTACTTCGCCCGAAGCGACTGTCTAGGCTTCAGGAGCACCTCCTGTTCCACGGCAGTTATCACAACCACTTTCATCCCTGGATGGACATTGAGCAGCTGCAGAATGAGGTACGACGCTCTCGATGCAATCTTGCGCTCTCGATCACCCAGCTTGTTGACCAAAAGCCGCAGTAGGTTGGCTTCCTGCTCTGGCTTGCTGCGAAGTAGGCCGTATACAAAATCTAGAGCTCGTGACCGTGAATATTCGATTTCGTCGGAGCACCAAACCTCAAGAAGCTGAATGATTCGGAAAAAGGTGCTCTTCAGCCAGTCCTCGTAAGCCCACATCATCAGATGGGGTCTTCTCAGATTTCCTGGCAACTGCTGCCCGTGGTTCCAGACTCCGGCTTTGCTCTGGAGTACAGAAGCCAACAAGGCGGGTTGGGCCTCAAAGGGGCGGAGACGACGATCGCTAGGGAGGATCGCACCGTTGCCTAGCAAATCCACGAGCGCTCCCAGAGCAGCAATTGCTTGTCCACGGCTCTTCTTCGCCGCTAGGTTGATAAGACTCTCAAAGGCCTTGCGGTTGTGGAGAGGAGACTCCTGAATCGAGAGGGTTAGAGCAGAGACCTTGTCCGAGAATGTGCCGGACGCCATGATTGTAGACATGAACTTCTGAGTCGACCGAGATGATTGCAGAGTGGCGTAGGTTGAAGCATCTTGCTCCAAAAGTTCTTCCGCAAATGTTTTCAGGTTAGTGATGGAAGGTAAACGCGACCCGGCGCTGTCGTTGGAAACCGGCAAGGGTAGGTCATCTGTATTGACAGAGTACCAATCGGGCCTCAGCTCGTAAACCTAGTCAATGTTAGAAATAGTTGCCCACGTCGGGACTATCGGTCCCATGGACTCAAACCACTGACCAGCTTCCCGGATAACTTTGACTGTCGGGTTTCAGATGGCGCCGGAGCTGAAGCCGTCGACCCCTCCGCCTCCCGAACTTGCTGCTTCTTTTTTGCACTCTCGATAGATTTCTCTGCGGGTTTCTCGGTAGGCTTCTTGAAGGGGGTTTCATCGACGTCTTCAGAGGCGTCAGTGTCAACGTCATCGTCATCCGGCAGGTGTTGGAAACCCAGGGTTGTTGCAAACTTGGCGAGCTCTCGCTGCAGCGACTCGTCAAAGGCAATGGCCGAGGGGAGTTTTAAGTCGGGGGCTTTGGACTCGGGGGCTTTGTCATCCTCGTTGCCGGAATCCACGTTGGCCACGAGGTTGTAGTCGTCTTCGTCCCCCCCCAGCGCCAGAATTTCTTTCAGAAGAATATTGTCGGCCGTGTCCCCATCCTGCTCCTGCCGCTGCTTTGTAGGTCCCAGTCGGTCCTGACGCTTCTTCGCACCATCGCTGTCGTCGGCATCTTGGAGTCTCTTTCGCTTCGTCTGCAGCGCGCCCTCGGCCTGGGAAGCGAGAGTAGTGTCGAGCCGGGCTGTCAGTTGAGCCAACGCATTCTGGTCAAAGTTCACAGCGGCGGCGGCGGCGGCGGCCTTCTTCTGCTTCGTTCGGTTGGCGCCCATTCTGCTCGCTGATATATACAGCGGCAATCAGAACGGTTGTAGCGAAAGAAAGTTGGGTCGGCGTGGGTCAGTCGTGAAAATTCGGGACCAGACACACCGAAAACCCAGCAAGGCGCGAAAGCGGGATACCTGGGTACCTCACCCCACATGCAAGCGGTGTGTTTCCGCCACACTGGGAACTTTGGTACCTGCCAGTCAGGCACGCCTCGCGACCAGGGTCTGATTGGATTTTCTCCACATCAAAAGAGCGCGTCCAGAGACTAAACCGGAGGCGTCCCTCCAGCCTCTAACATCAGCAGTCAATGGAAATGATACTAGGCCGCGAGACAATTCGATGCAGACATTGCGACCAGCAGCCCGCCTCTCGAGGGTGTGGATGCCAAGCGGCGGCATCGCCGTGCAGGGAACAGAGGATGGCCACGCGAAGCTGATCCGCGCCGGCTACTTGCGCCAGTCGCAGGCTGGCATCTTCCACATGCTCCCACTAGGCTTGAGGGTACAGGACAAGATCGAAAAGCTTGTGGCGAGGCACATGGAGGGGGCTTTAGGTGAGTAGCTCGGCTGCACAGGGGCGGCTTCCGCAATCGCCTGCTCGTGGCAGCTCTGACGTATTCCGCTTCCCAGGAGCCTCGAGGGTCTCTTTGTCGTCCTTGTCAACCGAAGCGCTTTGGGAGAAAAGCGGCCGCCTACAGAATGTCGCATCCGAGGTGAGTCTTGGAACATGACCACCCGTGTCCTCGCCACAACATTGGGTCGCTGATCCGCCACGCCCTTCGCAGCTCTTCAGGTTCTCTGATCGCAGGGAGACGGCCTACTTGTTGGCTCCAACCCACGAGGAGGAGATCACGTCACTGGTCGCCAAAACAGTCAAGTCGTACAAGGAGCTTCCTCTCCGTCTCTATCAGATAACACGCAAGTACAGAGACGAGTTCCGCCCACGCCATGGGCTCCTCCGCGGACGAGAGTTTACCATGAAAGACCTCTACACGTTCGACAGCAGCCTAGAGTCAGCCCTCAAGACGTACGAAAAGGTCCGCGTTGCGTACTCTAACATCTTTTCCGAGATGAGGCTCCCTGTACTGGCGGCCAAGGCCAGCTCTGGCGACATGGGCGGCGACCTTAGCCACGAATATCATCTACCTGCCTCTACCGGCGACGACCGGGTTATCCACTGCGATTCATGTGACTACGTGATCAACGAGGAAATAGCTGAGACAGCGACCACCGTGGAGGTTCCCGCCGGCACGGATCTTGGTGTGTGGCGAGGGATTACAAAAGACAGGTCGAGGCTAATCAACGTTTGGTACCCCAAAAGGACGGCTCAGCCGAACAGCCAGGAGTTTCAAGAATACTCAGACACAGACGTCAGCATCTCCACGGTCAAATCCGTGGTTTCTGATCTGGACAGCACTGTGGCGGATGCCGTTCCGCTGTGGTTGTCAGCAGTGCGGGGCTCGGCAAACACGGCAACAGAGCTGGTAAACATTTTCGATGGTCGGCTTCCCGTATCTTTAGGAGATGAGCTACGAAAGGGGGCGCTGAACGATCTGATGTGGCCGGTCCAGCTTGGGCCATCACGGCCCCGGTTGGCTGTTACTGTGACAGCAGCTTCTGGCGGGCAGCACAGCAGCGGCAAGCCCTCCAGCCTCCTTCGTATCCAGAAGGGTGACCAGTGCCCACAGTGTCCGAAGGGTACTTTAACGGTAGAAAAGGCTATAGAACTAGGGCACACCTTCCATCTTGGAACAAGGTACTCGGACCCCCTGGGAGCCAAGATATCAACCCCGTCAGCGAGCTCCGTTCCCATGCAAATGGGATGTCATGGGATCGGCATTTCACGGATCATGGGAGCAATTGCCGAGCATTTTGCTGACAAGGCGGGGCTCAACTGGCCAGTTGCCATAGCGCCCTACTCGTGTATTGTTATTCCAGCGAAGGAAGGCGACGAAGAAGATGCGCTGCGTGTTTACAACGGCGTAACAGCGTCCGCGGGAGCTGGCAGAGGCGTCGTTGATGTGATACTGGACGACAGAAATAAGTCCATGCCGTGGAAGCTCGCGGATGCTGACCTTGTTGGATTTCCGATCATCGTCGTCCTCGGTAGAGAGTGGCGAGCATCAGGCAGAGTTGAAGTACAGTGCAGGAGGCTTGGAGTAAAGGATTTAGTCTTGTTAAGCGACTTGCCTGCATGTATTGCCAAGCTTCACGTCGCGTTGTAGCGCATACTTTCCACTTTTGGGAAACTTGATATACAGTGAACACTCTTGTTTCCGCAAGGATTCCAGACCGCCCAACCGCTTGCATTTTGTGGGTGTCTTGCAGAAAAGGGGAGTCTAGAGGGCCCACTTTTCTTGATTTTCCAATAATCGGTTCCAGGCAGTATAATTACACCAAACGCAGTATAAATGAGGCTATTTACAGGGCTAACTAGTTATCTAGAGTCTTCTGCTCACGTGAATCAACTACCACTCTTTCTCACTTGCGCTTAATTCGCTGTAAGGCCTTCACATCCTTAAAATCCATCAAATCCACCTTTTCGTTTGTAATATTAAGCAAATCCCTTACGTGGTAAATTGCCTCTTTAAGTGACATAATAGGGGGTAGGGTGTTGTGACGACCCTGCAGGCCGTCACTTAAGCCTGCACGGCCCGACGTATCCCCCGCAAAAGGAACAGTGTGGAAGACAGTGCACACGGTATTGATGGACTGGGCCAGGGGTGCAAAGACCTAAAGCCCCTACGACCAGTTAGTAGTTGCTCAGTCTTGGCAAACCTGCTCACCTACTAAGCACCCTTAGAGTTATTGAGCAGGAGGTGCTTAGTGACAAAGTGCTTAGTCCCTCACTAAGTAAAACCCTACTAAGTAAAGTATAAAGCATCTTTTAGATAGTTAGTTGTTGCACAGTAGAGTTCCACAGGCTTGTAGTACAGGCCTGTTGCTTAGAAGAAGTAGAGCAGTACTGTTCCAAGCCGTACTACAGCGCTGGAAGCGCTGTAGGAAGCAAAAGAAGGCCTGAAGTACAGAAGCAGTGCCTCTGTATATGACTGAATGAGTGGTGTGAATTGCTTGCTTATAGAAGGCTAGATACAGGAGAGGAGAGGGCCTTTGTAGGCTGTGGTCGGCTTCCAGAGCCTTCTATCTACTATACAGAATTGGAATAGTGGCCGTAGGCCACGTAAGTGCTTGTATGACTCACTGGGTTCTAGAGGGTTCGGCGCAGTGCGCCGACCCAGTGGACCCACTGGAGCTAGAAACTAACATTAGTATAAATAAACATCATCTTAACCACAATGGACGTAAGTGACTTCTAGTTCCTCACGCTAATATTTAATTATTTATTTATATCTTACTGTTTAAAGCCCACCTTTATAGATTATAGTAATAATAATCTATAGTAATATTAAACCCTTATTTAAGAGTGTTAACTTAATAAGCCGTCTTTAGAACGCTTACCTAATCTTTAACGTCCTGTTGTACGTTCTGTCATAACTTATACTAGTCTTCTTAAAGCTTATGTTAAGTGCAGTTTATAATATAATATTAATATCACAGTTTTAAACGCTATTTATTAAACTCCTAAACACCTTTCCTCCCCTCGCTATATCTACACTACCTTCCTTAAACTCCTTAAAGGGAAATAACGACAGGGTAGGAGATAATAACGTCCCCCTGCCTAACACAGCTACCACTAGAGCCGATATAGAGGACAAAGGAGAACTGTCCTAGAAGGAGCTATTAGAGGCCTTTAAGATTTACAGTAAAATAATAGTTATAATCAGAGTTGGAATTAAGTTAAGTTAAGTCAAGTTAAGGCAGTGACTTAAGTTAGACTTAACTTAATTAACTTAACTAGCCTTAGCACTAGTTAAGTCACGGCCATGACTTAAGTCATTTAGTAAAAGTGTATCTAAATATGAAAGTGATTTTCAATAATAGTAAAAGAAATAACTAATAATAATAGTATATTATTTATACTATATAAGTACTATAATATACTTGAAATACATAATTACTATTTAAAAATGATAGTTAATAAACTAATATAAAGCTATATTAACCGTTTGAGGAGTAAAAATACTATCTTAGGCTGAATTCTTACGTTATAAAACCCTAAAAACCGTTTAGATAACGGATTTGGAATTAGCGACCTAAAGTGCCTCGCGTAGTGATGGCGCACTGATTGTGCACCGAAGGCGCGGCTGGTAATAGCGCTGAACCCTCTTTAAGAGTGAAAATGTCTATCTGAACTAACGAGGAAATTTTCAGCAGAAAAGTAGGTTAAGTAAGCTGTAACGCTTGCAGCACGTTTATAGACTGATTGTAAAAGGGAAATAGAAGAATAACCAGGAGGAAAATCTTTATAAAAACTTCTAAGACGTTATAATAGGTAAGGAAGCGGAAAAACGTACGTTTAGAGCGATCCTTAAAGCTGTAAGAGCTTACTTCGAAGCTGTCTTTAAGATAAAGCAGATATATAAACACGTAATAAGTGCCTTAAAAACGCCTATTAATCTAATTACTACTACTAGTAGCATTACCGACATAAGTATCTAGAAGATCCTTAAAAAAGTAACGAAAATCGAAGAAATAGTTAATTAGAAGACTGGACTTAATAAAACTTATACTTATATAAGAACGCTTTAATTAAGAAATATAACTACCTTAACCCTAAACGTAACCCACACGTATTTTATACTTAAGAAGGCTTTTAAGAAGCTTATAATTACAAATATAAACTTAGAGAATAATACCCTTGTAAAGATTATATAAAAGGTTAATTAAAATATTAAGAAGATAAGTGTAATAGTAGTAAAGCTTCTTTAACAGTCTGGTAATGTAATAATCACGTTTAAAGAAGATAAATAAGAATAATATAATAACCTTAATAATAAAAGCTAGATATATTAAGCTTTAGGAGAGGGAGCGGTCCTTAAGTAACACACTTACGTAATGTTAGCAAAAAGATTACGCACTAAACTTGTTAATAGCTATAACTTTATAATAGATGAAGGTTAGATAGTAGAAGACCTTAACGCTTATAATAACGTGCAGATTAGTAAGATTAACTACAGGTAAGGCTGTAAACGACTTAACGGCGAACTAAACCTTATTATGCAGCTTAGTATTAAAGTATATAACTTAAAAGACACTATTAACCTAATCGAGAAAAGCATAATTATAAAGTATAAACACTTCCCTTATAAACGTTATAAAAGCGCAGTGAAAGTAACCTAGTACTTTAATTGCAGTAAATAAGGATATAAAGTAAAGTTTTATAAAGAGACATTATACTGTTTACTATATGTAGGAGCACTAGATATAAACAGTATAAAGGTTAGCGAACGAGAAGTAACTTACTTAATAAAACTGAAGCTAGAATAATATAAGTTAGTGTATATTAACTGTAACGGTAACTACTTAGCTTTTTATAAGGATTATTATGTAGCAAAAGAGCATTATAAATGCGCTAGAGTAATATTCCTTTATAAAGCTATAACATACGAAAAACTACATAGGGAAAGGAATAAGTAGAACTTAAACTTTACCATTATTACTAAGCGTAAACGTACCGTAACTAACCAGTTTACAATTATATAGGGATATAGAAATTAAGTAATTAATAAGAGAACATAAATCTTACAGGTTAAGGTAAGGAGACCTAGTCTTTTAAAGAAAGCAGGAATACTTAACAGTAACAGTATTACGTAATATATAAAGCTACTAAGCCCTAACGGTACTCTAAAAACTACACTAACCCTACTTAGATAACAGCCTGTAAAAGCCTTAGTAAGACTAATAGTAACTATTAATAAGGTTTAATAACCCTTATAACTAACTACATTACTACTTACAAGTAGCCTCTTATAAAACAGTTAATAAAGTTAAAAGTATTATACTAGAATATTAATAATAAGGATGTAAGACTTAATAAGGTGTTAGAAATATAGAGCGATTACAACTTAATAATAATATAAAAACTACTTTAAAGTTAGTTTACTAGCACTTTAAGATATAAAGGAGGAGGGAAATTTAATATAATGTACTATAATAAGAGGGTAACGTTGTACGTTAATAAATAGCTTATTAACGTAATGTAAACTATAGACTTTAACTTAAACTAAGTATTAGTAACATTCAGCTATGGAGAAGAAGTTATTACAATCTACTTAATCTATATACTAAGTAAGAAACTAGATAATTAAGTTATCCCCTTGATTAAAATTAGGGCGAAAGGGCTTTAAGGGAGAGTAGTTATAATAAGCGACTTTAATACATATAACTTAATATAAGATAAAGAGGGATATAAGAGCCTTAAAGCTAAACTGTTAGTAAGGCTAGCGGGAAATTAGGACCTAACGTTAAAGACCCCTTTTAAGGAACTAATATAACTTAAACATAAAGATAGAGAAAAAGATAATATAATAAACTATATATAGATGTCCTGTACGCTAAACGTTAACTACCTAAGTGTGGAGAGTATAGTCAGGTTAGACTACGTACTGTAAGTAGTTAAAATTAATAATATACTAGTAAAATAAAAAGAAGAAGAGGAAAGTTATAGCTATAAAATGATAAACATTATAATAGTTACAGTAATAGTAAAATACCTTATAATACTAACTAATATAAATAATATCTATAAACTAGAAGAAGCCTTTAAAGTACTGTTAGAGGAGCTCTTACGTATTATAAACACCACAGTGTTTAAAAGGAAACTAAATATAAGGATTATAATGTTATAGTGGGATAATAAAATAAAAAGAGTTGTAAACGACGGAAAGAGAGTGGAAAGGATATAGAGAACGTAACGCTCTTACACTGTAAAGAAGGAGCTAAGGAAGGTTAAAAAGTATAAAGATAGGGTAATTAGTAAGGTGTAAACGAAATGCTAGTAAGGCTCTTTTAATAAGATAGTAACTAATAAAGACTTAAACGTAATATGGAATATTAAACGCTAGGCTAGATTATATAGCTATTAACCCTTTAAACTACCAGTTATTCTAATATTACAAGCTATAAAAGATACTATACCTAACAGACCTTAAATAACTATCACTTATACTAAGAAGAGAAAAGAATTTAAAGAACGTTTCTTCCCTATACTAGAAGTAAACCTCTTAAAACTTAAAAACCTTAATTAAAGAGCAGGCTCCATTTTAAAAACTATATTAATAGACTGGAAGGTGAAGGACTTAGACGTGAAAGAGGTTATTTAGAGAGTAAGCGCCTTAAAAGCGTCAGGATTAGATAGGATCTTTAACGGCCTCTTAAAGGCCTGTGATAAAGATAGAAAACTGTCAGCTATTTTAATAAAGATTATATAAGCAAGCTTTAACCTTAGCCATTACTTAAAGTATTAGCACACTGTATACGTTATAATACTGTTAAACCTAAGGAAATTAAATAATAATAGGAAACATATTAGAGTATACTACCTTATAGCGCTATTAATCGTAATAGGGAAGATCTTTAAAGCTATCCTAACAAAGAGGATCTCCACTGTAATGGAAACGGCCTATATACTCCCTAACTTTTAATTTAGATTTAGAAAGAGAAGAGCGACAGATATAATTATCTAAGCTATCGTTAACGGCGTTTACACAGCTTAGTTATGTAAAGCCTGCACCTAACTACTATAGCTAGACATTACTAAAGTGTTTAATAAAGTAGATTAGAACTAGCTGTTTACCAAATTAAAAGACTTAAGGTTTAAAAGAAAGCTTATCCTTTAATTAATTAGTTATATATATAAGAGAACAGCTTAATTACTATTTAATAACAGGTTATTAACACTGTAAGATATTACCTAAAAGATCCCCTAAAGATCCCCCTTATTAGTAATCCTCTTTATCCTCTTTATTAATACACTGTATTAAAAGTTAAAACATATTAAAGGCTTAATTACATTAGGTTTTACAGACGATATAAACCTTTAAGCCTTTACATATAATACATTAACATGCTGTAAAATCCTTAAAGCTACGTATAAGATCTGTAAGGAATAGGTAAAGGAAAAAGGGATAACGTTTAACTTAAAAAAGAGCAAGTTTATTCACTTCTTATAAGCGAGGCGCTTATAAACTAAAAGAGTAAATATTTTACAAGAAAACTATTTAAGATTAGCATTAATAAAGTTAGCTAGGTTTTTATGAGTTTAGCTTAATAAAAAGCTTAACTGGAAAGCTTACTAAAAGAGGATTATCAGAAAAATGAAAACCTAAACCCTTACATTAACCTGACTTATAAGGAAAATGTAAGGAGTATAAGCTATCCACATTTAAGAAATTTACATAAAAGTCATTAAAAGTGTCTTTACTTACAGAACGAATATATAATATACGCTAATAAAGTTAAAAGGATTAGTAAAGGGATAGTTAAAAAGCTAAAAACTACTTAGACACAGTACCTGTAGATCGTACTTAAAGCGTATAAGGTAACCCTAATAAGGAACTTAAAGCTAGAAGTTTAAATCCTATTACTTAATATTTACCTAAACTGATAAATAGTAAAAGTTAAGTAGTGGCTTAAACATATAAGAATTGTAAAGCTCTTACGTAATATTAATGAGAAGATAGCTAAATAAGTAAAATATAGAGAGGGTGTAATAACATACACCCCTTTAATAAATAATGGTTTAACGAAAACTGTGTAGGTAAAAGACTAGTTAGGGCTTATATTAAGAAAAGCGGAAAACCTAAATTAAGAGAAGTGGATAGATTATAACCTTAATATCTCTACCTTTTATAATTAGAAGGAAAGATAATGAAAAAAGAAGTATAAGGCATTTATACACCACAGTTATATCGTTACTATAACGGATATATATAACCTTAATAAGAGTAAGATATTACTTTAACTTTATTAAAAACTTATAAAGGTTTAAAGCTTTATCCTTATATAAGTTAAAATAGAGAAGATGAACTTAAACACTTTCCTTCATTAAAGAAAGGTCCTTAAGGTAATATTACCTTAATACTAATGTAATATTACCTTAAAAACGGCAGTATATATAATCTTAAAGTGCTCAAAGTATAATAAAAGCAGCTTATACAGCATTTAGCTCTATAACTAGTAAGACTTAAAAGTAAGGTTTTTACACCTAATAAGTGTAACGATTATTACTAACTGGATTATAAAATTTAAAAGGTTAGAAAAATACAACCTGGTTAAGATACTTACCGATAATAAGAGAGGCTTAAGCAGACTGTTACTAGATTATACTAACCCTGATAATATATTAGGTATAAAAAAGAAAAAGATATTAAGACGTTAGCTTAGATTTTAAAACAGTATAGTAAAGACTTAACTTAAAAGATAAGATAATAAATAATATTAAAAGATAATTATATAATTAAAGACCTAAACTATAAATATATTATAAACGTATTATAAACACACTGTAAATAACCTTTATATTATTATATATTAACTAAACGTAACTATTATTATTAACTTAAAGACTGTTAAGAGGAGGATAGTTTTAGTCCTAAATGTTATTAATAGTAACTTATAACGATAGTTAATAGTAAATAAACCGCAGATAAACTATGATTAATATGTACTTACGTCCTAACTGGCCCACTATTAAGTAATCTAGCCTTCCAGACCAGTAAGACCGTTAAATATAGTCAGATAACATTAGATAAGGTTTAAACGCATTTTAAGACACTAAGCCTAAGTAGGTAGAGTAATATTAACCTGTAAGTTACTTACAGGAATGGTAAGTAAAGGTATCTAAGTAACTTAAACTAGCATTACAGGAGTATCATTAGGACTACTGTAAATTATAACAGATAAACTTAAACTAAAGGAAGTAAAAGGGACACTTTAACTGTAACTTAAACACTTAACAGCCTATTATTTAATTATCTTAACACTAAAGCAGAGAGATAACTAGACTTATTAAACTGTATGAAACTGATCGATTAGCTATTCTACTGTTAGTAACCCGTATACGACTTAATAGAAGAATTTGCTAATATCTTAGTAAACCAGAGCGGTGGTTAGCTTATAAGACGTATAAATCACTATAACAGCAATATAACACTTTAAAGTATAAGCGAAGCCTAGACCTTAGATAGTTTAGCAGAGAGTAAACAGAGCATAAGTAATATAAGAACTTACTATATAAAGATAATCATTATAACTATTACTACACTTCTAGTAATAAACTAAGTCTGTAATTAGTTAATCAATGCCCTGTAAATAATAAAAGTAGTGATTTACTCTAAATAAGATAGCACTTATAATAGTCCAAGGGGGAGTTTAGATAAGTACGGTTATTTAGTAAGTTAATATAAGCTAAGTAAAGTAACTTATTAGCGTTATTACTAGCGACACGTTAGCGACACGTTAGCGACACGTTAGCGACACGATAAAGAGGGGATACCGTAGATAATTAATAAAGTATTAATAAAGTAATTATAAGTAGTAATAGTAAGAGAGTTATAATTAAAGCCGCTAGAGTTACGCTTATAAGGGCTTAAGATAAACATAATAATAGTAGAAGTAAGTAAGCGAGAGTATAAAGAGGCAATTATAAGGTATGTAAGGCTTAAAGCTTAGGAAGAGGAAGTTAGTAGTTAAAGGAAGAAAAGTTTTAGAGGAAGGCTGGAGAGGAAGGAAGAATTTATAAAGGTTGGAGAGTGGAGCCGTAAGAACCGTAAAGGCCAGCTAACCTTAACAAAAAGATTAGATAGAAGCTACGAGGCCACCAGAGGAGGCACACAAAGGTCAGCCAGCCACGCCAGTAACCCTAAACGGAAGGAACGATACAATAACGGCTTAAAGGAAGCGAGTCAGCAGAGTGTAGAACTGAAAGTTATGACGAATAAAGAACCACAAACTAATAATAACTAAAGTAGTGTAAAGAAGATTAGACTAAGAGGGGGAGACATTACGGAGTTACCCTTAAGCTATTAGCGCCTCGGTCTTAGTTAAACCCCGGAAAGCTGCCTCGGCTAAAAGGGTCTCCCTTTTTACCTAAGACAAAAAAGGAGGTAATGTAAGACCTTTAAGCCATTATGGCTAAGGGGTGTAAGCGCAGCAGAACTAAGAACGACCCGCTTCCGCCCCTATCTCACTTGTGACACACATATAAGGTATTAACCCTAAAACCTGTCACCGCGTTTAGTAGTCGAGATTAAACCACATGTATTTCAGTAAGATAAACAGAAAAGTAGGCGGGGTGGAAACGCCCCAACTACGCCCCGACAGTAGATAGTTAGCAGTAAAGGGACTGCTTGCCCTGACGGGCGGAGCTTTCAGCTCCTACGGTGTAAGACAAATGAATAATAATAAACTGAAATGTAAATATTATATAAATAAATATATTAATATAATTGCTATGGCAAAATGACAATTATAATAATTAAACTGTTATTACTTAAAATAATAATACTGTTTTAATAAGAATAACAATAATTTTCTAAATAAAAAATTAAATAAATAATGAAAAATAATGAAAAATAGTAAAACTACTTCATCCTCTTCTCTGTCTTCAATTATATAAGAATTCCTATAATTTTCTTCCAATTCCTTCATCTCTTTAATACTCTAACTCTTTGATAATACTGATTTCTTCACAGTTTCAAGAGATAGCTTATTACGGCTTTTAGTAATAATATTTCTACAAATAGAAAAGACTCGCTCTATAGGAGCAGAGGTGGCTGGAATAGCTAAAAGCCTTTAGCTATAAGACTTAGGACTGGGAATTGATAGACTGCCGATTTTCAATAATCTAAAGGACTAACCTAAGAAACGTAAGTATATTAGTATTATTAACAAGAATAAGAATAATAATAATAATAGTTAATTATTATAAGATAGAATAGATATCTTTCTACTAGCTACTGGCTCTCGTAAATAGGCTGTATATTCTGTTTCTTAATCTGGTTAAATGTAGAATTCATCTTCATCATTTAATTCGTCATAGATATTTTCAGCAAGTGCATTAAGTTATTAAGGTTTAATTCTTCCTTAACATTATAAGTGTGACGACCTTGCAGGCCGCCACTTGGGCCGGCGCGGCCCGACGGATCCCCCGCAGAAAGAACAGTGCGGAGAAACAGTGCTCGCAGTGTTGTGCACTAGGCCAGGGGTGTAAAGACCCGAAACCCCTACGACCAGTCAGAAGAGTCTCTATGCCAAGACCCGTCTCTGTGAACAGAGACTCGCGGAGCCACAGAGAAGAAGGTCTCTGTAGTGCCTCTCCCTTATAAGCACAGAGACACAGCCCACAGAGACAGGTACGAAGTACCTCCTAGGTAGTTAGTATAGATAGTTATCATCGTGACCACAATAGACATAAGGGACTCCTGATTCCTCACGTTAATATTAAGTTATTCATTTATATCTTACTATTCAGACCTCCCTCTGTGCATTATAGTGACAACGACCTACAGTGACAGTGTACTCTCGTCTAAGAGTGCTAACTTAACAAACCGTGTTTAGATCACCCCTTAAGTTTAGCGTCTTACTATACGCTCTGTCTTATCTTATCCGGACGCCCCCCCCCATAGGCCTTTATTAAAAGTAAGTTATAATATGATACTAGCGTCTTAAACCAAACGCTGTTTATTAAACCCCCAGATACCACCTCCCCTTATCACTAACATGTCGTCCTTTAGAAAGAGTAAGGAGCTTAAGAAAGCCCAAACTCATCCTTAACCCCTTAGCATTAACAAACTGGCTACATAACTTAAAAAGTTAAATCTTAACTAGTAGGGGCTAGTTAAAGAACTTAACGACGCTTTCTCCAAAGACACTAAAAATCGCATCAGTCTTATCTAAAAACTCTAAGCTTGCCTTAACGCTATTAAGTTAGAAAATAATAACTTAAGAGGCTTCTAAAGAAACAAGTAAAGCTTCCCCTACCTATACGCTTTAAAGAAGACTCTACTTAGTTAAAGTTTTAAGTAACTTAACTTTAAAGCTATATTACCTACTATAATAAGCAGTTCTTTAAGGAAGAAGGGAAGGTTAGGTTTATTAAAGCCCTGTTAGATAAAGTAACCACTTGTTGATATAAGCCTTATATAAAGAAAATCAATAATCTCTTTGCTGAAAAGGGACGTAAGGAAGCCCTAGACATTTAAGCTATCTTCACAGACTTTTACGTCTTTATTAACCAGATTTGAACAGAGTTTAATAAGCTAAACACCCTTAAACAGGCTAAGTAACGCCTCCTCGCTATAAAATAAGCGTCTTCTGTCCTTCAATTCTCCATGCGCTTTAAGTTAAAAGCTGCGAAAACTAAGTTAGGCTAAAAAGCGTTAATAATGTTATTTTACAGCGGTTTAAAGGAACATGTCACCAGCGACCTTTACTGGGAAGATCGCCTAAATCAGTTTTAGGAATTAGTTAAAATGGCTATTAAGGCTAATAATTAGTACTTTAACTATTATTATCATAAGAACTCTTAAAAAGAACAAGTACCTTATTAAAAGAGTTAGTTAAAGAAAGGAAACTAGTTGACTGTGACAGGTCATCACTTTAAGCTTATAGACATTAGGATGATAAACCAGCACTTAACGGAAAAGAAACCATTTCTCTAAAAGTAGAAACCTCCCTGTAACATATCGAAGACTAAGTGCTTTAACTGCTATAAAATAAGCTATATAGCTAATAAGTGTAAGGTACCTAAGAAGCTTAGATAGAAATTGGTTATAGCTTTAAAATATATCTACTTTATTAAAGGAGAAATACATGGATAAATAATGTATAATAAAGAAGATAACGCCTAGATAGATAAGTGCGATATAGGAGATGAGGAGGATGAAAACCAAGAGACACATGAAGAGGAGGAAGCTAAAGGAAGCCTAATGCCTCAGCTCCCCTAAATTGTAATATACCTTACCTTAAGATTAAAAGAGTTAGGTATAAAGGTACAGGTCGTAACAGACCGACTTTAAAGTGGAAACATTAAAGCTTTAGAGGTACAGGTTATAACAGACTGATTCTAAGAAGCAAATTATAATAAACTTATAAGAGGACTTAAGAAACTCAGTTTAGAAGCAACTTGACTGAAGGAGTTATAGTAAAACCCTGATTCTGATATTATAAAGATAATTAAAACAGTAGAAGGACTAATGCATTAAGTAACTGAAGGAGTAAAGCGGTCCTTAGAAGATCAGGAAACTTAAAATGTAAGAATTAAGCCGGAAAAACGGAAGCTCTTCTCCACTATGACTCTTAAGGTCCTTAAACATTTTAAACACGTAGAGTGGATTAAGACCCGCACTAACCTTAAAGAAGGATAACTTAATTAACTACCCTGAATAAAGGACGGCGTACTTAGGACTGGAACGGCTAAAGTTCCCTAAGAAACCTATTAAAAGGCACACTAATAAAGGGTTGAAAAGCTAAAAACCGCCCACTAAGACTTAGTGGATAAGGTGGAAGATTTGTGAAGGGAAGTAATTACTATAAAGATTAAAGTCAGAGCCTGTAAGATTAAACTATAACTTTATAAAAAGGTTCGCCTTACTAATAAACTTAAATACTAACTCTTTAAAGAAGGTTACTTTATAGAAGAGTAAGCTAGTATACTGTTACCTAAGTTTTAAAAAGAAGTTTAAGAAAAGAGACACTTAAAAAAAAGGTTACTAATAAAAAGGACTAATGCGCCACACCTCTCATCCCAGACACCCAAGTCTTAACCCCTACTATCCACGTTAGTTACCTTAAGTATACGGAATTATTGTAAATTAATTACGTATATAACGATTATACATATAACCAGTATATTAGACTTAAGGTCGTCTATAACCATTTTCCTTATATAAGAATAAGGACCACACAGTTACTTATGTAGACCTTGAGCGACAGTATTATAACGTCTTCTACACGTAAGAAGGAGGTTAAAGGAGCGATAAGCTACACGAAACTATTACCCTAGTCAACTAGGCACCGTCTACTTACTAGTAAGGAGAACTATTATAGAAGTGCCAGGTTGCTTTATACTCTGTCCACCTGAAGAAGAAAGGTAAAGCGAAGTAAGATTAGGTAGATTAAAAACGCGTGTAAGAAGCCGATAACCTCTTTAAAATCAGAATGTGTAAAGTGTATTAACAGGTTACGAGAGACTTGAAAAGCATTAAACTATTTAAAGTTAATTAAATTCTGCAGTGAGAAAACCCTAACACCCTTTACCCTTAGAATCGTTTAGGAAACGATTTTAGAGCCTTTAGAAGGCCTAAAAACCAGTAGTCTGCTAGTTAGTAAAAACCCTGAGACGAAAAAGAGGCACTTAAAGGTTAGGCTAAGTAAGACCTTAACAGTAAGCGACTGTCACTATAACTTACACAGAAAATGTATATGGATATTACGTCGTCTATATTAACCTAACTAATAGATAGGGCAAGCCATTAAAGGCTAGAGCAGTAATTAATAAGGGGAGTGTTTACAATCTTATAGACCCTTAACTAATTAATTAAAAGAAACTCCTTAGCAGAAAACTTGAAAAAGCACTTGTCGTATAAAACGGTAAAGGAAATAAATACGCTTATAACAGAGGAAAGATTACAGATAACTCTCCACTTTTAATTAAAGTAGAGGGAGACCACCAGGATGTGATTTTCCATATAGCACTAGTTGCAATTCATAATATTATATTAAGTTAACCCTGGCTGGAGAAGTATAACTTAATAAATAACTGGAAAAGTAGCTATCATACTTTTTGTAAGTTTCTATGTTATAATCATTATTTGGAAAAAGCTTAAGGAACACTAAACTGTTTAGAAGAAGCACGAAGCTCTCTGAAGAATATTAAGCCCTTAAAACCAAACACAGTTTAGGTTAGGTTTATGAAGGTGGATGAAAGGCCTGAAAGCATTCTACATAACCTAAATGATAATTTAGGATATAAATTAGCAAAGCCTAATAACATAAAGATCTTAGAGTAGTATAGGCATTTTAAGCTGTTTAAAAAGAGGCTTCCTTATCTGCCAGAGTATAGGCCTTAGGATTATAAGATTAAGTTAAAGGATAAAGCGGTGTTAAAAAGCGTTAAACTTTACTACCTTAACTTAAAGCAGAAAGAAGCATTAAGGAAATATATTAAAGAAAACCTAAAGATAGATAGTATGTTCGACAGGTCCTTACCACACTTAAGAAAGCGAATCTTACGGTAAACCCTGAAAAAAGTTATTTCTATATTAAAGAGTTAAACTTCCTAGGGTTTAAAGCCACTCCAAGACGGCTGGAAATATAACTAGAGAAAACAGAGGCAATTTGAAATTAGCTTACGTTAAAAACCCAAACTGAGTTATAAGCCTTTATCAGCTTTATAAATTTTCTATTAATGCTTTATCTAACACTCTATATGAATTGTAAAACTGTTATATAAAAATCAGTTGATAATAAATAGTAAAAATTTAATCTATATAAGAAAGAGTAATTAATGAATTATAAACCCAATCCATCTATTCATTTTCTTCTTCTTCTATTATTACAGAGCTCCGAAAATTAACTTCCAACTCCTTTAATTCTTTTATTTTCTAACTCTTCAATAATACTATTTTTTTAACAGTTTTAGGATCCAACAGATTCCGGCTTTCAGTAACAATATTTCCCCCAATAGAAAACACGCGCTCTACTGGAGCTGAAGTAGCTGGAATGGCCAAATATCGCCTAGCTATAAGACTTAATACTGGAAATGTATAAGCAGCTGATTTCCAGTATTCTAAAGGATGAACCTAATAAACGTAATAAGTATAATAATAAAAATGATAATAATATTATTAAATGAAATAAATACCTTTTCATTAGCCACAGGCTCACATAAATAGGCTTTATACTCTTTGTCTTCGTTTGGCTGAACATAGAATTTATCTTCATCGTTAGAGTCGTCGTTATATTATATTATACTGAATTTTCATTTTATTAGTTAAAACTTTAGTCAAATTAGTCGACTAATAGTCTAGTCTTAGTATACTAAGACGAACCTTAGTCTAGTCAGGGCCTTGACTAAGACTAGCCTAGTTTAGTCAAAGCCTTGACTAAAACTAGAATACTAGACTTGACTAAGACTAATGACTAAAGACTAATGACTAATTTACCAACCCTGAGTATAATAGTAATTTTAATAATAGTAATAGTATTAAATGAAATAAATACCTTTTTGTTAGCTACAGGCTCACGTAAATAGGCTTTATACTTCTCTTCTTTGTCAGGCTGAACATAGAATTCATCGTCATCGTTAGACTGGTCGTAAATATTTTCAGATGGAGAATTAGCGTGATTTGTGTTCATTTCTTCCTGAACGCTTAAGAATTATTAGTATTAATATAATAATACAATAATAAAGTAATACAAAATGAATTTACAGTTGGTATTCTTCTTTTATAAGCCTACACACCTCATGTTCTGTTCTTTCTGTAAAGTGCAGAATTCCACCACTTCGAAATTGTGTAGTTTTATATCGTGGATCCAGAAATACAGCAAATACATGTATATATTTGACTGGTATAAAAATGTAAAGTGTTTATTAAAAACAGTTCTAATAGTAGTTTAAATGCTGAATTTATGAAATAAAAAACTAGGGAGATGAAAAGACTTAGACAGTTTAAAACAATATATTTACAGTGTAAAACGCCCAAGTGGTTTGAAACAAGGTTAAGATAACAGATTTGTAATATTAGAAATTGGACTTACCAGATCCCTTTAATTCGGTGTTTTAACTCTTTAGAGGGTTACAATCCGAATATTTATAAGATTTTAAAAAGCCTAACACTTCTTCGCATTTTTCCTTTTAACCACAACACTTTCACACCAAATTTTCTAAACCTTAAGGCTTATAATTAGTTATTATGGCTGATTATAAAGCTAAAAAGATTGAAAAAGGATCAATATAAAGGAAACTTGCAACCAAACCACTGTATTCCTCCCTTCTGCCCCTGAAGCAAAGAGCTGGCTCGTTATTTACTCCTGTTTCTTCCACACTGCAATATTTGCCAAATTTCAACGGCTTAGTTTTGTAAATTATTTTAAATCCACTTCAGCCCTGCCAAATAACATTTATTCTTATGATAATTCCAGTAGAAAATGGCCTGTCTAGCTAGATTTTCCATGTGCGGCTAAGTGGATGGAAGTTAGAGAGTTTCAAACCGACTAAGTAAGGTTTGTTAAAGCTTTAATTGCTTTTTATAGCCTTTACCCTTTAATAATTGAATTAAACCTTTAATCGTTATTCTAAAGTCTTTTTGCTTTAATAATAGAATTAACACTTTAATTACTTATTTAAAGCCTTTTATTCTACTATTTTAGAATCAAAAATATTAAAACGTTACAAACATCGCCCTTGTGTATAAAGAACCACCGCTCCAACGTTTTAAAGATTTCCTCTCTTTTTTTTAAGATAAAATTTACAGATTTGTCCATTTACTTCATTTTGTTCTATTATTATTAGCTAGTCAAATAATTATACATGAAAAAAATCTATTTTTTAACTTTTTATTATCTTTACTATCTTATACTCTTTAAAACACCTTATAATTATTTTAGAGAATGATATTCTACTACATAACTGTAATAATATTTCTCGTTCTAGAAGCCAGAATATTGACTATCCTTCCAGCCAGGCCTCTACTACTCCATAATCCATGGCGTTTTCTAAGTTGAAAGATCACTAACTTAATTTTAAACTTCTGTAGCTTATAATTTTTCAGCTGGTTTTATTTGCAAAGACCCTACTACCAATCGATTTATGAAAGGAACCAGAGTCTTTAATATATTGGAGTAAGTGAGTGTATTTTATTTTATTATATTGTATTACATTTTATATTCTTATTCTCTATTATGATTATTACTATATTTACATTATTCTAATTCATTATGGTTATTCTGTTCTTTTCTAACTTAGTTACAATGTTCCCAGTTCTTCTAGCAATTTTTTTTTCTTCAATAACTAATACTTTCCATTTAATTGTTGTGACTTTAAAGCAAATGGTAAAGTAATAGGCAAGTTATTAATTATTATTATTATTAGTAATACTATTGAAACTAATATTTATTTTAGAATCTTTAAATACTGCTTCTATAAGCTCCGATTCAGACTTCTTCCAATCCAGTTTATGAAAATAGCCACATTGTAGTACTACTACCAAGTCTAATGAAAAATAAACCTTATTAAAGGTTTTAACTTGATTATTAACAATAATATCTCCTTTAACGCTTGAACATATGATAAAATTCAAGGTTTTACCTATGCAAGAGCCTGACTTAGTAAGTTTATTACTATTATTATTGATTATTATTATTTATACAGTTATTATTTGTTATTTACTAATATTTTAATGGGTAGAGTGGTATAAAGCATTTATTAACGCTATACCCGCTGTAATTGATAAGCTATGGAAATACTATCCACGAAAGCTTTTAGCTCGAAGTGTGGAAAAATTAAAACCCTACCAACTATCTAGATCCACGATATAAAACAACACTATTTTAAAGAAACGGTGTGTGTTACAGTGATGAACAAACCGAACTAGCCATTTATAAGCTTGTAAAAGCTGAATTCTTATGGTAAGTAAATTTTCATAATGTTTCTTATTTATTATTATTATTATTATTATTATTATTATTATGGATGTCCACTTCAAAAGTTTGACCAACACGCTAGTCTGTTTTTAGGCTTGCCTAGTGTCAATATCATACTGATCGGCGTTTTAGGGGAGGAGGCCTATATTCAGGGGATGCAATCGGTAGGGCATTAGCGCAAGGTTTTGCCTATCCTGGAGTTTCAGTGGCTGAAGCTCAGCAGGAAATTCATCTGGCTAAAAAGACTAATTACAGTCTCAATAAAGTATAGCGCCTTATTTGGCCTGGTCAAAACTTTTGAAGTGGACATCTGTATTCTTGTTAATAATATTAATATATTCACGTTTCTTATGTTAATCCTATAGATTATTGAAATTCAGCAGTCTATCAATTCCCAGTTCTAAGCCTTATGGCTAGAAAGTTTTTGGCTATTCCAGCTACCTCCGCTCTTATAGAGCGAGTCTTTTTCATTAGTGGAAATATTATTACTAAAAGCTGTAATAGGCTATCTCCTGAAACTGTAAAAAAATCAGTATTATTAAAGAGTTGGAGTATTAAAGACATAAAAGAATTGGAAGAAAATCATCAGAATTCTAGTGTAATTGATGGTGGAGAAGAGGAATAAGTAGTTTTACTATTTTTGGTATTTTAATTTATTTATTTTATTAATTATATTTTTTTAATTATACAATTATCGTTTTTAAATAGTAAACATTTATTTCTAGTATATTATAGTATATTTATAGTATAAATAATATACTACTAGTATTCTTAATTTGTTTTACTATTTTTGGGAATTATTTTGATATTTGGACCCACTTTTATTAAATGACTTAAGTCACTGCCCTGACTTGACTTGACTTGACTTAATTCTAACCCTGGATATAAGTAATTTCTTCTATGAAGTTATATATGGGTTGTTAATAGTGCGATAACTGATTAATTATTTCGATATAGTCTAGCATATCTGGCTGTCTCTCCACCTTAATGTCAGGATAGCTAAATAATAGGCTGCTGAGCGTTTAAGCTACAGTTAGAGCGTCCCTCCCACTCCCTTAGGCTTACGTTTGTCCGTTATAATTTATAGCGGTCTTAGTGGCAGTTCTGTAATACTAGCGTAAGCTACCTAGGTACCTCTACCTACCACTCCTGCAGGTAGCTTACAGGTTAATGTCGCTCTGCCTGTTTAGGCCTAGTGTCTTAAGACACACTTAAACCTTATTTAACGTCGTTTAATTATACTTAATAATCTTATTAATCTAAAGCCTAAATTACTTAATAATAGGTTAGTTAAGATATAAATATATGTTAATTACAGTCTGTTTACAGTTCATTTACTATTAATTATCGTTATCAGTTACTATTAATAACGCTTAGGACTAGAACTGTCCTTCTCCTAATAGTCTTTAAGTTAATGGTAGTAGCTGCGTTTAATTAGTGTATGATAATATAGGGGTTATTTACAGTATATTTACAATATAGTTATAATATGTTTACGGTTCAGGTCTTTAATTATATAGTTATTTATCCCTTAATATTATTCATTATCCTATCTTTTAAATTAGGTCTTTATTATACTGCTTTAAAATCTAAGCTAACGTCTCAGCATCTTCTTCTTTTTTATGCCCTATATGTTGTTAAGGTTAGTGCAGTCTAGTAACAGTCTGCTTAAACCTTTCCCATTATCGTTAAGTATCTTAACCACGCCGTGGCCTTTTAGTTTTTATAATCTAATTAGTAATAATTATTACACTTACTAAGTGTAAGAGCCTTACTATTAAATCTTACTAGTTAGAAACGGTAGCATATATAATCTTAAAGTGCCTAAAGTATAATAAAAGCAGCTTATATAATATTTAGTTTTATAAGGCAACACTGTATTAGTATTAGGGCGGCATTACCTTAAGGACCTTTCTCTAATAATGGAAAGCGTTTAAGTTAATCTTCTCCGTTTTAACTTATATAAAGATAAAGCTCTAACTCTTTATAAGTTCTTAATAGAGTTAAAGTAGTATTTTACTCTTATTAAGGTTATATATATCTACTGCAGTGGCGATGTAACCGTAGCGTGCAAGTGCCTTATATCTTTTTTTCGTCGTTTTTCCTTTTAGTTATAAAAGGTGGAGATATTAAGGTTATAATCTATTTACTTCTCTTAATCTAGGTTTTCCGCTTTTCTTAATATAAGCTCTAGCTAGTCTTTTACCTACACGGTTTTTATCAAACTATTATTTACTAAAGGGGCATATATAGTTACACCCTATCTTTATTTCACCTATTTAGCTATCTTCTTATTAATGTTATATAAGAGTTTTATTATTCTTATATGTTTAAGTCGTTACTTAACTTTTACTATCTATTAGTTTAAGTAAATGTTAAGTAATAGTACTTAAACTTCTAATTTTAAGTTCCTTATTAAGGTTACCTTATACACTTTAAATATAGTTTACAGGCATTATATTAAAATAGTTTCTAGCTTTTTAACTATCCCTTTTACTAATCCTCTTAGCTTTATTAGTGTATACCATATATTTACTCTATAAGTAAGGACGTTTTTAATAACTTTAATGTAAGTTTCTTAAGCGTGGACAGCCCACACTCCTTACGTTTTCCTTATAAGTTAGGTTAGTGTAAGGGCTTAAGTTTCCATTTTTCTAATAATCCTCTTTTATTAAACCAGACTTTTAAGAACTTAGCTAACTTTACTAACTCTAATCCTAGGTAATCTTCTCCTAGAATCTTTACTTTTTCAGTTTATAAACGCTTTACTTACGAGAAGTAAATAAGCTTACTCTTCTTTAAGTTAAATGTTATCCCCTTTTCCTTTACCTATTCTTTACAGATCTTATATATTTCTTTAAAGATCTTATACCACGTTAATGTGTTATATATAAAGGCTTAAAGGTTTATATCGTCTGTAAAACTTAATCTAATCAAGCTTTTAATATACTTTAGTTTTTCTTACAGTATACTGATACAGAGGATAAAAAGAATTACTGATAGGGGGGATCTTTAGGGGATCCTTTAGGTAATTTCTTATAATGCTAACAGCCTGCTATTAAATAGTAACTGGGCCGTTCTCTTATGTATATAGCTAATTAGTTAGAGGATAAGTTTTCTTTTGAACCTTAAGTCTCTCAGTGTGGTAAATAGCTAGTTTTGATCCATATTATTAAACGCTCTAATAATATCTAACTGTAATAAAAAGGTATAGGCTTTACGTGACTATACTGTGTAGACGTTATTAACAATAGCTTAAATAACTATATCCGTTGCTCTTTTCTTTCTAAAACTAAACTGGAGGTTAGGGAGTACGCATCCGCTACAGTAGAGATCCTCTCTGTCAGGATAGTTTTAATAATCTTTCTTATTACGTCTAATAAAGTAATAAGATAGTATACTTTAACGTGTTTCTTATTATTAATTAATTTCCCTGGTTTAAATAGTATTATAACGTGTGTAGTGTGTTAATACTCCAGATAATAGTTAAAGTTAAAGTTTGCTTACATAATCTTTGTTAAGATGGTTAACAGTTTTCTATCCTTATTATTGGCCTTTAAGAGGCTGTTAATAATCCTATCTTGTCCCAGCGCTTTTAATACGCCTACTCTTTAAATAACCTCTTTCACGTCCAAGTCCTTCACTTTCCAGTCTATTAGTATAGTCTTTAAGAAGGAGCCTACTCTTCAGTTAAGGTCTTTAAGTTTCAAGAGGTCCGCTTCCAGTATGGGGAAGAAGTGTTTATTAAATACTCTTATCTTAGTGTAAGTAATGGATATTTAAGGTCTGTTAAGTATAGTGTCTTTTATAGCTTATAGTGCTAAAATGGCTGGTGGTTTAAGGAGTTAGTGGCTACGTAATCTGGCCTAGCGTTCGATATTCTATATTACGTTTAGGTCCTTATTAGTTACTGCCTTATTAAGGGAGCCTTATTAACACTTTATTTACACCTTACTAATCACCTTATTTCTATACCTCTCAGCCTTCCTTAGCTCCTTCTTTACGGTATAAGAGCGTTACGTTCTCTATATCCTTTCCACTCTCCTTACGTCTTTCATAACTCTCTTTATTTTATCGTCCCATTATAACGCTGTAATCCCTATATTTAATTTCTTTCTAGGTACTGTAACGTTTACAATACGTAGAAGCTTCTCTAACAGTGCTTTAAAAGCTTTTTCTAATTTATTGATATTATTTATACTAACTAATATTATAGGGTGTTTTACCATTACGCAGCTATTATGGTATTTATTATTTTATAACTGTAGCCTTCCTCTCCTTCTTTTTATTTTACTGGTATGTTATTAATCTTAATTACGTATGGTATATAGTTCAACCTAACTATACTTTCTATACCCAGGTCATTAACACCTAGCGTGCAGGATACCTATACCTAGTTTATTATACTGTCTCTTTTTTTATCTTTACGTTTAAGTTATATTAGTTCAATAAAAAGGGTCCTTAATGTTAGGTCCTAATCTTCCACTAACCTTATTAACAGCTCGGCCTTAAAGCTCCTATATTCCTCCTTATCCCATACTGGGTTATATGTGTTAAAATCATCTATTATAACTACTCTCCCTTAAGGCGCTTTTACCTTAATTTCAGTTAAGGGGATAACCTAATTATCTGGTTTCTTACTTAATACGTAAATTAAGTAAATTGTAATAGCTTCCTCTCTATAACTAAACGTTACTAACGGCTAATCTGGGCTAAAGTCTATAATTTATGTTACATTAGCGACTTATTTACTAACGTATCACGCTGCCCTCCCACTGTAGTAGATTATACTGTATTTCCCTCCTTTTTATATCTTAAAATACTGGTAAACTAGCTTTAAAGTAGTTTTTATATCACTATTAAGTTATAATCGCTCTGTATTTCTAACGCTTTATGAAATCTCACATCCTTATTATTAATATTCCAGTACAGTACTTTTAACTTTATTAACCATTTTATAAAGGACTGCCTGTAAGTAGGGATATAACTAGTTATAAGGGCTATTACCTTTACCATATGGCAGTTCTTATAGAAAGTCAAGTAGTTACTATTATAGTTAACGTACATTAGTTTATATTATTGTAACTTCAGTTTTATCAGGTAGGTTACTCCTCGTTCGCTAACCTTTATATTATCTGTACACAGTGCTCCTACGTACAGTAAGTAGCGTTAATGTCTCCTTACAAAACTTTGCTTTAAATCTCTATTTACTACAGTTAAAGTATTAAGTTACTTTCACTTCACCTTTATATTGCTTATAGGGGAAATACTTATACTTTATAATTATATCCTTCTTAATCAGGCTAATAACGTCTTTTAAGCTATATACTTTAATAATAAGCTATATAGTAACGTTTAATTTATTATCGGGTTATTTATAGGGTTACCTGTAGTTAATTTTACTAATCTACACAGTATTATAAGCGTTAAGGTCTTCTATCATCTAGCCTTTATCTATTATAAGGTTATAGCTGTTGATAAGTTTAATACGCAGTCCCTTTACTAGTACTACGTAAGTGTGTCGCGTAAGAACCACTCCCTCTCCCAGAGCTTAATATACCCAGCCTTTATTATTAAGGTTATTATACTATTCACATTTATCTTCTTCAAACGTAATCATTATATTACCAGACTGCTAAAGGAGCTGTACTACTGTTACGCCCCTCTTCTTAATGTTTTAGTTAACCCTTTATATAATCTTTATAGGGGTGTTATTATCTAAGTTTATATTTGTAATTATAAGCTCCTTAAAGGCCTTTTAAGTACATGGTACGTACCGGTTACATTTAAGGTTAAGGTAGTTATGTTTCCTAATTGGAACGCCCTTATATAAGTGCGGGCTTTGTTAGGTCTGGTCTTCTAATTAACCGCTTTTTGATTTTCGTTACTTTTTAAAGATCTTCTAGATGTTTACGTCGGTAGTACTACTAGTGGTGGTAGTTAGATTAACAAGCGTCTTTGGGGCGCTTAAAACGTACTTGCGTATTTACTCTGTTTTAAAAACGGCTTTAAAGTAAGCCCTTATAGCTTTAAGAATCGCTCCAAACGTACGCTCTTCAGCTCACCTATTTATCACAGCGTCTTAGAAGTTTTTATAAAGATTTTCCTCCTGGTTATTTATCTGCTTCCCCTTCACGATTAGTCTACGAGTGTGCTGTAAGCGCTACAGCCCGCTTAACCATAAAGAAGTACTGGAAGTACTAAGATCCTCACTAGAAGGAGAGGCTAGTTAAAGCCCTCTGCCGTTTTTACGACCACCTTATCAATTAAAAGGCCCTAAGCTTTATCATAGTTATTCGAGAATATAGTCGACTTTTAACCCTGTTAAACACAGATAAGTATAAGAAAGCCAAACAGGATGCTATTTATTCCTTTTATAATACACTTAATCCTCTCGTTAAAAGTATTGTTCGCTAACGTAAGGATATGTCTAATGAGGATATTAAGACTATTATTTATAATATATTCAGGGAATGGCTTATTAGCTTTATATCTTATATTTATTTAATAGATAAGGAGTTTACTTACCTACAGCTTTTTAATCTTTTAAAAAGAGTGGTTAAGGTGACTACTTCCTTAAACACCCCTTTTGCCTCTACTAAAGATAGTGTAAAGGACTTCTTTCTTACCTTAAAGGTCGAAACTGAAAGCCCTCCCCCTTTAATTAAAACTAAAAAACCTTATCTTACAACCTTAATGATAGAAAAGAAGGTAGATGCCCTAACTAAGAGCTTTAAATAATTAAAGTTAAACCTATTACATTTTAACACTAATGTCCCTTAACAGTTTAGTGTCTTTCAAGTTGGACTAATCTACACTTAACACTAACAGAAGACAGTACAGTTCATTAAAAGTGAGGAGTTAGCTATAACCTTTACTTAGCGATTAAGAAAGTAAAGAGATACCTACTTATCTTTAGCTTACAGCTAAGGGTCTACAACTGCTGTGTATTATTGATGTTTATAACCTGGTTATATTTTAATTACTTACTATGTTATAAATTACTTATTACAGTTAGGACTGGTCTATTACACTTACAGTAATCTGTACCTAGGCCTAGTTACAGGTAAGTAAGCGAGGCTTAATTAGGATAACAGACTTTTATGAGATAAGGTTATGGAAGTGAAGGAGAGGTTAATTCTTCAACCTTACGTTACTACTACATTAACATCGCGACTTTAGAAGCCTTACTATATTAGGTTTAAGGAATGGTATAAGTAACTTAAAGATATAAAACTGGGATTCTAAATACAGTAAAACTTAATTAAAATAATAAGCAGGTTAGAACTTAACTATAGGGATATCCTTAGTCCTTTAATTAAAGGAGAACAAAGGGTTAACGTTATCCGGATAAGTGTTAACCACCTCTCTGGTCCTAATGGAAGATTAGTTATTAATTACCTTCAGTTATATAAGGTTAAGATAACAGTAAAATACTAGTAAAATGCTTAAATATATTAAATTCACTTCCCTAGGAATACCTATATTTATAGTAAAGCGGTCTTTAGAGAAAGATAGCTTACTTATACCTTACAGCTTTATAACACTTAGATTAAAGTTAGCTGTAAGGTCTAGCTAAACGACTTTAAAGTGGGTACTTTTATTACTGATACTCTTAAAGGATTAGAAGATAAAGTTTAAATTACTTCTAAGGGTGCCTTTACCTGGTTTTATAACCCTGTTTATAACTATAGAGAGTAAGAGTGGATAGCGTGTTGACGGTTTTAGTGCCTCCCTGTAAATGAAAATAATAGGTATTAAGTAATAGCTGTGTATAATAATTACTTTAGGATTCTTTATAGCATTGATTTTCTTAAGTAAGGGAAGACTTATAAGTAATGGAAGTAAGTCACTTTTTAACACCTTTATAGTAAAGTAATCCTTTAGATTATAGTGTCTTTACTACTAATTATAAAGCCTAAGAAGGTCAATATAAAGTAGGTACAGGTATTATAATAAGTGTATAGGTTAAAATGTAGCTTTATAACTGCGGAAGCAGTGAGGATAATTTTGTAAGAGTTAATAATGGTTAGCTATAACGTCTTTCGGATTAATATCTTTATATCCCTAATGTACTTTTCCTTTTAATTAAAGAAAGAGTTAAACGAGAAGGATAAGGGGTTTATCACTTTATTATAATTATAGTGATTATACAGTAAAGTACATAGCTTTGTCGATTAAAGGGAAGGGAGTTAACTCCTTGAAGTTTATGGTTTTAAGTGAACTTGAATAAGGGGCCCTTATTAAAGGAAGGATTAATAAGGTTTTGAGAAATTTTATAAAGTTAATTTTAGTATATTAATTCTTTAGTTTAAAGAAGTATTTCGATTAGAGAGTCTTAAACTTAGATACTCTATCACTTAGTGAAGATTAGCAGACTTTAAGAGCTGCTTTTAAAAGCGCTTTAATCCCTTAACCTATTGTGGACTTAAAGGTTAAGATAGCTAAGTTAAGCGTAAAGGTTCTAAAGCTTAAACCTATTAAGAAGGAAATTAAGTCTGCCTTTAAGCTTATAAGGAAGTCTACAAAGGAACCTGTTAAAGCTGTCGCTAATATATCTTTAGTTAGGCCTTGATGTACTTATTACCAGATTAGCCGTTAAGTCAGATAGCTTAAGTAATAAGAGGAGGTTCCCAAACCTAAGGAGTAAATAAGACTTTATTTCATTAGACTTTAAATCCGTTTTTACCTCCCACGTATTAATTAGACTTTAACAAATAGGATATGTTATAAGAAGGATAAAAGGTACTGGAGGACTAGGTACGTAGTGAGGAGGATTGGCTACCATAAAACTATTACGTTATTCTTACAATTGGGAGCCTTAAGGGTGTTAGTTTATGTTTAAGACTATTACGTAGGTGGGACTAACGGCCAGTCTTAAGGGGAAGTGTGACTTAGGGCGTTTGTTTAGGCTAACCCTTATGATTCTTTTTAGGCTCTGTGTGTAATATTACTGTAGCTATTTATATATATACCGATATGTTCTTTAGTGTGTGTTACCGTTAAAAAGGGGCTGCGCTGGGTGTTTATTTGAACCGTACTTCTTTTAATTAACGATGATCCGACAATTTTCACTACGAAGACCTCCCATTAAAAGCCCAGTGACATTCTGGCCCTTCAATCGAAGGAAGATAACCTGATCTACGATTACGTTTTCTTTATTATTCCATGCTAGGCTCCGTTCCATGCTCGGCTCCGTTATATATTAGGTTTTGTTTTATATTAAGTACGTATCTGTTTTTTTTACGTTAGTTACATTTATGTCCCTCTGATCGGAGGACTAGTAGTCTGGGAGTTGGCCTTTTAGGCTGATAATAACGTTCTGTAGGTGTGGTTCTCTTTGTGGTTTCTTCCCTGTTACGCCATTGTACCAGTTCACTAGTCTGACTTAAGTCACGGCTGTGACTTGCTAGTGCCAAGGCTAGTCAAGTCAATTAAGTTAAGTCTAACTTAAGTCACTGCCCTAACTTGACTTGACTTAACTTAATTCCAACTCTAGTTATTACAGACTAACTTTAAGAAGAAAAACCTAATGTAATGGTAAAGGGCTTTAGAGACATTTACTATTATAATAAATTCCTTTCTTAAATGTTAACTACTTAGTTTACCCTTATAACGATTATATAAAGGGTTAACTAAAATATTAAGAAGAGGGGTATAATAGTAGTAAAGCTCCTTTAGCAGTCTAGTAACGTAATAGTTATGTTTAAAGAAGATAAATGGAAATAGTATAATCTCCTTAATAACGAAGGTTAGGTATATTAAGCTCTAGGAGAGGGAGTGGTCCTTAAGCGACACACTTACGTAGTGCTAGCGAAGGGACTACGTACTGAACTTGTACTAATTAATCTAACCTTCTAAACTAGTAAGACTGCTAAATATAGTCAGATACCGCTAAATAAGGTCTAAACGCGTCTTAAGACGCTAAGCTTAAACAGGCAGAACAATATTAACTTATAAGCTACCTGTTAGAGTAGTAAGTAAAGGTACCTAGGTAGCTTAAGCTAACGTCATAGAACTGTTATTAAAACTGCTACAAATCGTAATAAACAAACCTAAACTTAAAGGAGTGGGAGGGATACTTTAACTGCAGCCTAGACGCTTAGCAGCCTATTGTTTAGCTATTTTAATATTAAGGTAAAAAGACAGCTAAACTTATTAAACCGTATTGAACAAATCGATTAGCTATTATACTGTTAATCACCTGTATACAACTTCATAAAAGAAATTACTTACATCTTAGCAAGTTATAGCAGCAGTTACCTTATAAGACGTATACATCACTATAACCAGGGTTGGTAAACTGACTATTAGTCATTAGTCTTAGTCTTTGTCAATCATTAGTCAGTCAGTCATAGTCACGAAATCTGGTGACTAATTTAGTCTTAGTCAACAAGGTGACTGACTAAAGTGACTAAAATGTTTAATAAATTTCTATTTATTTATTTACTATTATAAAATAATAGTTAACATTATAGTAATAATATTACTTATCTACATAAGCTAACTAGTTTAGTTTAATATCATAATATGATAGAATTTTCTAGAAAAATTGATTAAAGTGACAAATCTTAGAACCTTCTAGACTATAGTTGCTAAAGTGGCAACTTGTAGAATCATCTAGATTATAATTACTAAGCCTAGTAAATAATCAAATTCTATAACGTTCTATTACTAATAAAGTTTGCCACATCCAAGTAATATTATTAATTGTTACTATAAGCACTATTGCCACTCAAACCTTTATATAATAAACGTTATAAAACAGATGTTAATCTTAAAACAAAACGTTTAACACACAGTAATATAACCAATTCAGCCACAATAACCATTCTACCTCCCCACTCTCCACTATCACTATAAGTCATTAGTACAATGTCTTCTTTCTTTAAATCTAGTGATGAGCCTTTAGCTTCTCAAATCCAACCTCTTTCCGGCCAGTCATCTATTATTTCAACTAGTAATAATATTACTACTTTAGCTCCCCAACTTGATTTTTCGGCTTCTCCGTTTAATAAGCTAGATTTCAAATTAGGAGCCAGTTTAACTTTGAAGATTTACGTTATAAAGCACGGCTTATTCACCAGAACTTTATTACCAATTGATTTAACAAAAGAAAGATAAATACAGCTATAGTGTACAACGTAAGTGTTATTATGATTTCTTATTATCATCTCGTTCTTTTAACTTTTCTATCATTATTATAATAAATCATTAAAACGAATTTACAGTTGCTTATGGAAAAGAAAAGATACTGTAAAAGGCTTTTAAAGATCGAATTACGCACGACATTATAAGTTAAAACACCCAATAATTGCATTTAATAAAGATTCAGAGAGTTCAAAGCAAAGAAGTAACTTACATTATTAAATTTCACTACAGATGTCCCTTTCAAAAGTTTTGCGCAGTGCTAAGCTAACCACAACCTGTTTATTGCATATCATCCCTCATCCTAGCAATCTCAGTCATCTTGGCTATCCCTTTTTTTCCGACAGCCCTCTTTGTACTCATTCCCTCCTTCACACTTTATCACCTGTTATATATGCTCCATAATTCTTTCAATCCAAGCCTGAATACGCTCCTACGTAACGTTTTCCTTCCAGTAACGCTCTTAAGCTCGTATAGCATCTGCCATACTCTTTAAAGCTCCCTTTTTAATAGTTTCTCTCTTCATAAATATCCAATAAGGCTTAATCATATTAAGATCAGGTAAGTTACCCGGCTAAAGGAGACAACATACCTAATGTATATTATATATACGTTATTAAGTATAGTGAGCGTGTAAGGGAGCGCCATCTTCCTAAATAAGCGCTTTTAGCCCCAAGCTTTTCGCAAAAGGAATTAACTTTAGTACGATAATCTTCGTTTAGTATCGATATTAATCGATACCCCCTTATAACTCCCGAATAAGCTTACCGTTCTTTTTATTCTATCACCACTTAGGTTTTCGCCCTAGTTTTCTTTTTAAAGAAAGCCTGCTGATCTTTTAAAGCTCCCACTTATTGCGCATTATAGGTTCTAATAACTGATTCCACTCCTTAAGATCCTTTTCAGCTTATTTCTTTTCAGCTTTTATTTCCGGAAGCCAGCAGTGGCAAGGGCTCTTTTAATTATAAGAAAAACAACCTTAGAATATAAATTCTAAATATCCCTTCTATCTTTCACGAATACAACTTCTTAAAAAAAGCTTATCAGCTTTCCTCCATGTACAATACCCTCCCCAGCAATGAAGTAAAATAAAAGAAGTCTTATCAGACTAGATAACCCATTTCTAATCCTTTAAGGTCTAATCTTTGTAAGTAATACACTATTTAAGGCGATCCTCTCTCATCTTCTTCGTCAACCCAGGCTTCCTCGTCAGTTTCGTTTTCTTAAACCTTACTTTCCTAAGTCTCCTTTAAATTGCATTAGCTAAGATATTGATGCCCTTAGTGCTGAATTCGCCTGCTAAATCAGCGCAATTTATTTCGCGGCCGTACTGATTTTTACGCACCTTAGCGATGACTTTTTCGATATTCTCGGGGGTCTGTTTTTGTAGACAGCTAGAGTAAAGGGCATCTTAAACCCATTTATCTTTAATAACTAAAGGCTGTACATTTGGATCAAACCCCTGCTTAATAGCCTTAACATAGATATAATTGATGGAGCTGATAGAAATCCCAGTCTTTATAAAGATTTTAGCTGAAGAAAGGCTAACGACAGGAGACTTAAGGGTAATAACAAGCGCGCGTATCGAGATCTCCGTATTTGGTGCCATGATGATGAACTTGGTGTTTGTGTTGTGATGTGGAAGCGGGGTTGAGGGGTAAGATTACGTGGCATGATTGTGGTGATCAGCATGCAATTAAAGGGGGTGGCTGGCTTGGCACTGCGTAAAACTTTTGAAAGGGACATCCGTAATATTATTGCTATTATTATTCTAACATTAATTTAGGAACTAAAGTTACTATACATTCTAGCTCTGATTTCTTTCAGCTAAACCTAGTAAAATGCTCTCGCAGCAATATAATTATAGATTTCAACAAAGAAGAAGAAGGCTTACTGAAGGTTTTAACCTTTATTATTAAGAGTAATATCTTATTAACGCCTTAAATTCTTATTCTTTTTAAGACTCAATTAAGTATTATAATAAGTATGTTTTTATTAGAATGATTTTATTTAGAAAATTTACTAATAATACCTTCTAGTGCAGCACTTACCATTAATTGACATAAGATGAAATCTATTCTTAATTCTACTTCTAATCGTTTTTTCTCAATTTTCAACACTTAATTTAAGGTAAATATTGAATCTTTAGGTTTATTTTGCTTAACATTTAATATTTAGACTTTATCGGCCTAGATAAGCTATTTGGGCCTGATTATTAACTATTTCGATAAAGACTTTAAATTAGTCTATAAATTACTTCGTAAATTCATTGTTTGTTCTCTTTATATTTAGTAACTAACTGATTGTAATTTCTAGCCTTTGAAGATTTAAACGAAAATTATTCTAGGCTTTATATCTACGGCAGGTTCGTAAATAGTATCCAGCCATACCCTGCAATTACACCTGCAAAAATTCTATCGTAAATCTATTCCTATTATTTTACATCTTAAAAATAATAACTATTATACTAATACTAAATTATTATAAAATAGTATTACGTAAGACAATACATCCAATAATAATACGTTTTTAATCATAATTAAAGATTTTCATCTAGAATTTAAATATGATATTCAGTGCTTAACCCACATTTTAAACCTTGTAGCAAGTGATATGTTGAGAGAATACACTTTAAGATCTGAAATTAACGAACAAATTCATTCATTTATTAATCTAAGGCTTCTTAATTTAAATGATTCAAATGAAGAGGCTAAAGAAGAAGAATTTAATACATTTGAATTTACCAGTACGTTATTCCCTTCTTAATTAAGTTTATTCTTCATCATCATCATTATTTTAATTTATTAATTTTCTTTCATAGCTATTACTTCAAGAATCAGAAGAATCGCTACAATGGTTAAATATATAACTGAAGTAAAGAAACTATTCTGCAGAGGCATTACAAGAGTTAAAGAGGAGGAAATGATTCCAGCAACCTTTAAAAAGCGTGTTATACCAATGGGTAGATTTATTTCTCATTATTAAATTTTCTCAGTACTAATTTCATTACTAAATAACTGTTTTATTAGATACCGCTACTAGGTTGAACACTACCTACTTCATGATTAAAACGCCTTTAGAAGTTAAAGAGCCGTTAACTTACGTTTTCAAAAATACTGTAAATAAGGAGTATAAAAAGATATTCCTTATATAAGTAGAGTGGATCACCCTTCAGCAATTAGAAAGATTATTTATAATACTTATTCAGCCTATTATAAGGCTACAGAGCGAGTATTATATTAATATTAATAGAGCTTTACTATTTGTTTATTTAATATATAACGAATTAGAGGCCCTAATTACTATATTCACTATTTCGGCTTAACAGCAGCCTCAACTGGTTTATATTTAACCACTTTTTATTACTATTATTACAATAATTTACTAATTTATTAATAAGCTGAGTGGTATAAAGCATTTATTAAAGCTATAAAAGCTGGAATTACTAAGCTGAAAAAGTACTATCCATGAAAACTTACACATGAGCGGCTTAGACAGCTCTAACCACATGTATTTACTGTATTTCTGGATCCACAATATAAAACTACAAAATTTCGAAGTGGTGGAATTCTGCACTTTACAGAAAGAACAGAACATAAGGTGTGTAAGCTTATAAAAGAAGAATACCAACTGTAAGTTATTTTTATATTACTTCATTATTTTATTATTATATTAATACTAATAATTCTTAAGCATTCAGGAAGAAATGAATATAAGTAACACTAATTCTCTATCTGAAAATATTTATAACAAGTCTAACGATGACGATAAATTTTATATTCAGCTTGATAAAGAAGAGGAGTATAAAGCCTATTTACGCGAGCTTGTGGCTAACAAAAAGGTATTTATTTCATTTAATACTACTACTACTACTATCATTATTATTATACTAATTACTTTTACTACGTTAACCCTTTAGAATACTGGAAATCAGCTGCTTATAAATTTCCAGTATTAAGTCTTATGGGTAGGCGATATTTAGCCATTCCAGCTACTTCAGCCCTAGTAGAGCGCGTGTTTTCTATTGGAGGAAATATTATTACTAAAAGCTGGAATCAGTTAGATCTTGAAACTGTTAAAAAAACAGTATTATTAAAAAGTTGGAAAATAATAGAATTAAAAGAGTTAGAAGATAATTTACAGAACTCTGCAATAATAAAAGAAGAAAAGGATAAATAGGTAGATTAAGTTAATGACTTGTTAGTTACTAGCTTAGGTATCTATTATATAAATTAGGTTTTCATAACTTATTCTAAATCTAAACATCTTTTGGTTATTTCTATTAGTTTAAGATACTTTTATTATAAATACTATTATAGTAAAGTTTATTTAGGAACTCCACTTTATTATACTGACTAAACAACTGACTAAGACTGACTAAGACTAAATTTATTCAGTCTCAGTCAAGGCAGTGACTGACCAATGCCAAGATTAGTCAGTCACTAAATTAGTCAGTCAGTCTTAGTCACGGCACTGACCGACTAACGACTGACTAATTATCAACCCTGGATAAGACGAAGGAATTTAGTAAGCAGTTCTTTCCCACATTAAAATTAGACCTTATAAAGCTGGAGGACCATAACTGGAGAGTTAGCTACTTTATGGAGAAAATACTAATGAACTGGAAGATAAGAGCTTTAGATATAATAGATGTAATATAAAGGGTTAGTGTATTAAAAGCGTCAAGATTAGATTAGATATTAAACAGCCTCTTTAAGGCCTGTAATAAAGATAGAAGGCTAGTAATTATCATAACTAATATTATATAAGCGAGCTTTAAGCTTAGGTATTTCCTAGATCGCCGGTGTACTGTAAATGTAATAATGTTAATTAACGATAAGAAATATATTAGAGTATACTGATTAGTTACCCTCTTAACTGTAACTAGTGAAATAGATATTTAATACCATTTTAACACAAATGATCTTTAATATACTAGAGGGGCCTGACAAGGTAACCTTTACATACTAGAAGGAGAGACCATAAAAAAAAGAGATATAAGGTAATAATAGCACACGGCAGTTTCATAATGCTTTACCTGTATAAGCTTAACATCTCGAGATATATTTAAAGTTTATCTAGCATTAGTTAGTGTATCCTAATAAGTTTAAAGTAGTGAATTCACTGCTAATAAGTTATATAAAATATAAATCCCTTTTATTTACAGTCTGTTTATAATTTAATTATTTACTATAAGCTACTATAAGTTACTTTAAATGATACTTTAGATTGTAATTATCCTCCTCTTAATGATTTTTAAGTAATAGTGGTAGTTTTTAAAGTACTGTCAGCGTATTTCTGTTATAATACAGGATAGTTACAGTGTATTTACGTTGTTTTTGTAGTTTATGTTAATTTTTTTCTTCAGGTTTTTAGTTTATAGTTAATTATTAATATCACTTTGACCTTATTTTCTGAAGTTAAGTTTAAGTTTTCAGCCTTAGAAGCTTAATTAACGTGTAGTTTTTTCCTCCTCTTCTTCTCCATACCTTATATACCTTGAAGGGTAATATAATCCAGTATTAGTCTACTTAAACCCTATCTATCGTCCTTTTATATCTTTATAAGGCTGTATTTATCTAACTTCTTTATTTTTATAATGTACCCTGTAATAATTACTGTGCTTTTAAAGTGTAAAAGCTATACTTTTAAGTCTTATTTATTATAAAGTTAAATGTTATATAACATTTGTTATTATACTTCAGATATTTAAGGATTATGTATTCTACTGTTTTTAACGTAACGTTATACTACTATTTAGGGTGCTATTACCTTAAGGACATATCCTTTGTATAAAAAGATATTTAAGCAAATTTTCTCCGTTCTAGCTTATATAAGTATAGTAGTCTGGGCTTTCGTAAGTTCCTGAAATAATTAGAGTAATATTTTCTTTAAGTTAAAGTTATATATATCTGTTATAATTACAACATAATAATAATGCGTTAATACCTTTCCTCTCTTTTTCTGTCGTCTCTCCTTTCAATACGTAAAGGTTATCTTATTGGGGCTGTTTTCGTATTATCCTTCTTATAAAAGGTATGCTAGTCTGTTACTAATTAGTGTTTTATCTAACTATTTTTCATCTATTTAGTTTCAGTAAGCTTACTGTTTGCTAATAGTATGTAAGCAGTTACACTTTAGACTCTAAGTTTCGTACTAATATTACCTTCTACACTTTTAGAATTACATATATGTTATTATGTTTAGGTAGCTCCTAGCTTGTTAGCTATTCCTCTTATTAAGCTATTAGGTTTTAACTGTATATATTATACATTAACTCTGTAAGTTAGTTCACTTTTTATAACTTTCATGTAGATTTTATAAATGTAAGCGGTTTACACTCCCCACGCCTTTCTAACAAGTTTAGTTACTATTGGTATTTAGGTTTCCATTTTCTAATGATCCTCTTTTAATAAACTTCTTAAGTTAACTTCTTCTTTAGCTAGACTTTTCCAAATGTAACTAAGTTTACTACTATTAATCCTAGGTGTCATTCTCCTGGGATCTATACCCTTTTAATCCATAATTACCTTGCTTACAAAAAGTAGATAAGTTTGCTTTTCTTTAAGTTCAATAATATCCCCCTCTCTTTTACCTATTTGTCACAGATTTTATACGTAACTTTAAACATCTCATAGTGTATTAGTATATTATAAACGAACGCTTAAAGCTTGATATTATTTATAAACTCTATTATGATTAATCTTTTGATGTGTTTTAACTTATTATATAAGGTAATGAAAAAGAGAATAAAGAGGATTACAAATAATGGTGATCCTTAAGGGATCCCTTATATACTAGCCTTTGTTTAAATTTTAATATAAAATCTAGCATATTTGATTTATTTATATCAAAAATAGTACTACTTCAAAGTATTTTTCATATATTTAATAATTAGTTATATTCATTATAAATAGTGAAATTACAATTATGATACGAAAGAAATGCTATTGAAATAAAATTAAAATAAACTATAATAATAGTAGTAATGAATGAAACTACTGCTACAATTACTACTACTGCTACTAGTACTATAATTATTATTACCATTATTATTATAATTATTAGAGTTATTATTACTATTATTATCACTACTAGTAATTAAAAAATAAGAAAAGTATAACTAAAAGAAATATTATAATATTGGATTTTATTAATGATAACATAGATATATATATATAGTTCGAAAACAATATATTTATAGTGTAAAACGTCCAAGTGGTTTAAAACAGGGTTATAATAACAGATTCGCAATATTAAAAATTAGATTTACAGTGTAACATCACTAAATGGTTTAAAACAGTGTGAAAGCAATGGATTTAAAAGGTGAAACAACTAAGTTGTTTTAAACAGAGTTAAAACAACGGATTTACTGTATTAAATAACCAAATGGTTTTAAAAAGTGTTTCAAATAACTGATTTGCATGATAGAACAACCCAGTGGTTTAAAACGGTGTTTAAACAACGGATTTACAATACAAAACAATTAAGTAGTTTAAAACAGTACTAAAACAGCGGATTTGCATCATAAAACAACTAAGCGGTTTAAAACAGTGTTGAAACAACGGATCCGCAATATAAAACAACCAAGTGGTTTAAAACAGTGTTCAAACAGCGGATTTGCAATATAAAACAATAGATTTGTATCATAAAACAACCAAGCGGTTTAAAACAGTTGTAAAACAAAGGATTTACAATTTAATACACTAAATTGATTTTAAGCCTGTTTAAAATTAATAATCAACCGTTCAATCAGCAATAATAATGTTTCAGATTGTGAAAGCGGTTAATTAGCCTAATAAATTAGTTTGATTTACCGGATCTCTTAAATTCCGTGTTTTAACTGTTTAGAGAG
>Ga0247770_1000107_pt1 | contig 72822 bp, 48 predicted proteins | sample UWRJL136409B6_FD_179943 | JGI IMG/M metagenome (GOLD analysis project Ga0247770, IMG submission 179943) | Plant litter microbial communities from Arlington Agricultural Research Station in Wisconsin, United States - UWRJ-L136-409B-6 | ecosystem: Environmental > Terrestrial > Plant litter >...
GGTCATCTTCCTTCGATCGAAGGGCCAGAATGTCACTGGGCTTTCAATGGGAGGTCTTCGTGGTGAAAAATCGTCGGATCGATTGTTGATTGAAAGAAGCACGGTTCAAAGAACCGCGCGGCGCGGCCCCTTTTTGACGGTGGCACGCGCAAACGCATCGCTATGTATATAAACGGCTACAGTAATATTACACACAGAGCCCGAAAAGAACGACAGGGTCGACCTGAACAAACGCCCCGAGTTAATAAATGTAACTAACGTAAGAAAACAGATACTTACTTGATATAAAATAAAACCTAATATATAACAGTACCCAGTATAGAACGGAGCTTAGTATGGAATAATAAAGAAAACGTAACCGTAGATCAAGTCATCTTCCTTTAATCGAAGGGCCAGAATGTCACTAGGCTTTTAATAGGAGGTCTTCGTGGTGAAAATCGTCGGATTGATGATTATTGAAAGAAGCACGGTTTAAAGAACCGCGCAGCGCAGCCCCTTTTTAACAGTAGTACGCGTTAGAGAACGCATCGCTATGTGTGACGACCCTGCAGGCCGTCACTTGGGCCGGGGCGGCCCGACGAATCCCCCGCAGAAGGAACAGTGCAGAAAGGCAGTACGCACGGTACTGCGCACTGGGCCAGGGGTGTAAAGACCCGAAGCCCTTACGACCAATCGTTGAGTGATCACTCTGGTCTCGCTAAGAGCACGGTGATCACAGTAATCAGAAGTATTCCGATCACTGTAATCACTCCTCGTGTTAAGTGAGCACAGTAATCAAAGTACAAAGTACCTCCCAGTTAGTTAGTATAGATAGCCATGGTTATACCCACAACCACTGTAAGGGACTCTAGTTCCTCACGCTAATATTTAATTATTTATTTATATCTTACTGTTCAGACTTACCTTTATACATTATAGTGATAATAACTTACAGTAACATTAAACCCCTATCTAAAAGTGCTAGCTTAACAAACTGTCTTTAGAACGCCCCTTACCTGTTAACGTCCTGCTATATGTTCTGTCTTAACCCATACCAGTCCTCTCGAGGCCTGTGTTAAGTGCAGGTTATAATACGATACTAACGTAACAGTTTTAAACGCTATTTATTAAATTCCTAAATATCACCTCCTTCCTACTAATATGTTAACTTTAAGAAAAAGTAAGGAGATTAAGGAGGTGTAAGCTTAACCTTAACTTCTTACTATTAATAAGTTAACTACACAGCTTAAAGACCTAAACCTTAACTAATAAGGGCTAGTTAAGGAACTTAATAAGGCCTTCCCTAGAGACATTAAAAGCCGCATTAGTTTTATCGAAAAACTCTAGGCCCGACTTAACGCTATCGAGCTAGAGAATAACAACCTTAAAGGCTCGCAAAAAAAACAGGTGAAGCTCCCCCTACCGTCACGCTTTAAGGGAGACTCTGCGTAGCTGGAGTCCTGGATAGCCCAGCTTTAGAGTTATATTACCTACTATAATAAGCAGTTCTTCGAAGAAGAAGGAAAAGTTAGGTTTATTAAAGCCCTACTAGATAGAGTAACTGCTTACTAGTACAAACCCTATATAAAGATAATTAATAACCTCTTTATAAATAAAGTGTGTAAAGAGGCCCTTAAGACTTAGGCTCTTTTTAACGACTTCGATATGTTTATCGATTAACTCCGGACTAAGTTTAGAGAACTAGATGCTTTTAGGTGGGCCGAGTAACGCTTTATAACCTTAAGGTAGACGTCCTTAATCCTTAATTTCTCTATACGCTTTAAACTGGAAGCAGTAAAGACTAAACTTAGCTAAGAAGCCCTAGTAATGCTGTTCTGGAGCGGCCTGAAGGAGCATATTACCGGAAACCTTTACTAAAAAGATTAACTGGATTACCTCTAAGAACTAATTAAGATAGCCATTAAAGCCGATAACCGGTACTATAATTACTATTACCGAAAGAACTTCTGGAAAGAACAGACCCTTTACTAGCTTAAAAAGGGAAACTAGTTAATTACGACAGGTTATTACCCTAAACTAATAGACATTAGTATAGTGAACTGTTAGAATCGACCTAACTGCGATAAACCTTAATAATAACAGCAGTAGAAGCAGTCTAAAGACCTATCTTAAGTCCAGTGCTTTAACTGTAGTAAGAAAGGTCATATAGCACGGCAGTGCCTATTGCTAAAGTAAGTCAGTTAGAAGCTAGTTCCGGAAGAAGGAAAACACATTAGGTTCAACTTAGGAGATATCTATATTAAGATAGTAGGTAATGAAAAAGACTGCACTTAGATAGATGAGTGCGAGTTAGGAGATAAGGATAAAGTGGAAGAACCTTAAGACGTGGTATATCTAATCCTTATAGGGGTTTTAGAAGAGTTAGCTATAAAGGTGCAGGTTGCAGAAGATTAACTCTAAGGTGGAAACTTAGAACCACTAAAGGTGTAGGTCACAGAAGACCAACTCTAAGAAGAGATATTCCAGTTAGCTGTTATAAGCTTTAAAAACCTTACCTTATAAGCTTAGGAACTAAGGAAGTTTAAGAAGAACCCTAACTTAGACTTTACTAAGATAGTAAAGGGAGTTAAAGAACTAGCCCTTTAGGCTACTTAAGCGGTGAAGTAAGCCTTAGAAGGTAAAAGAGAATAAACTGAGAGAATTAAATTGGAGAAACGAAAGTTCTTTTTAATAATACCCCTTAAGACTTTTAAATACTTTAAGCACGCTAAGTAGATTAATACCCTTATTTCCCTAAAAGAAGGACAGCTTAGATAGCTACCCTGTATTAAAGCTAGTATATCTTAGACTGGTACCTTAAAAGTCCCCCGAGAAGGTATAAAGTAAGTATACTAATAAAGGATCTGGAAGCTAAAGAAGAAATACTAAAAGTTAGTAAACGAAATAGAGGACTTATAAGTCGAAGGTCTTATTATAACGTTAAAGGATAGAGCGGTAGAAATTAAGTTAAAGCTTTATAATAAAGTTTACTTCGCTAACTAACTCAAACACTGTCTTACTAAAGAAGACCACTTTGTGGAAGAATAAGCTGGATTATTGCTACCTGAGTTTTGGGAAGAGGTTTAGGAGAAATAACGTATATAGAGGTAAGTAGAAGAAGAGAAAAAACAAAGCGCCACTTCCCCCGTTCCATACTCTATAACTGCAGCACTTATAGTTAACATTAACTACCCTAATTATAAAGATATACTGTAGATCGATTATATGTACGACAACTATATTCTTAACCGGCATTATAGACCTAAGGCCCTTTACGACCACTTCCTAAGCACATAAAGACAGGACTACGCTATTACAAGAGTAAAGTTAGAACCGGCTTACTACCGGGTCTCTTACTTCCCAATAAGAGAATCTAGTAATAAGTGGAAAGTCACTATAATTAACTAAGCCCCCGTTACGTATTAGCGAGGAGGAATACTTAATAACTGCCTAGTCGTAACGTGCTTATTACACTTTAACGGAAAAGCTAGAGAATAGCAAAAGCGGGAAGATTACTAACGGATCTAAGAGTAGAAAGACATTACTGCAATCTAAGCCTATAGAGTATATTATCAATTTATTAAAGACTTTAAGAACATTATACCGTTCGAAGTCGACTGGACACTAAGGTGTGAAAACTTAAGAAAAGTTAATCGCTAAGTCTATTAAAGCTGCCTGTTTTTCTAAAAGGAATTAGGAAAAGGCTACAGGCCCTTTAGAAGGGCTGGAAACTAGTAATTCGTTAGTTAGTAAAAACCTTAAGAAGAAGGAGAGGCACTTAAAGGTTAGGCCGTATAAGACTTTAAGGACAGATAATTACTATAACTTAGATATTAAAGAAACATAAGTATTACTCTGTTAATATTAATATAATAGACAGAAGAGGGAGGCCGTTTAAAGCAAAAGCAGTAATTGATAGTGGAAGTGCTTCTAACCTAATACACCCCTTATTAGTCAACCGAAAGAAACTCCTTAACTAAGAGTACAAAGAGGCAATTCCTATTCAGAATGGAGAAGGAGGCTTATACTAATATAATAACAGTAAAGTTACTTACTACTTACTACTCTTAATTAAAGTAGATAAGGATAAATAATAAGTGGACTTTAACGTTATATTAGTTACTAAGTATAATATAATCTTAAGTTTACCCTAGCTAGAAAAGTATAACCCTGTAATTAACTAAAGGAGTAGCTACCTTACTTTCAGTAAGTCCTTTAACTGTAATTACTGTTTAGAGAGAGCTAAGAAGGCACCGAATTACTTTAAAGGCGTACGAAGCATTTAAAAACATACTGAACCCTTAAAACTAAGTACAGTTTAGGTTAAGTTTACTAAAACAGTTAAAGGACTAAAAGGTCTACTATATTACCTAAATAATAATTTAGAAGGTAGAAAGAAGCTAGAAGCTGATCTATAAATAAGCGAAGAAGTTAACTTATCTAAAGTACTTACTAAATACAAGAAGTTTACTTTATTTTAAAAAAAGATACTATAACTACCAGACTACGGACTGTAAGACTACAAAATCAAGCTGAAGCTAGGAGCGAAGCTCTGCAGCTTCTAACCTTACCACTTAAACCTTTAGTAAGCTAAGGCCTTATAGGAGTATATTGATAAGAACCTAAAGAATAAGTTTATTGTAAAGTCTTAGTCCCTAGCAGGGTACTTAGTACTGTTTATCCCACGGAAGGGAGACAGTAAGTTACGTATAATTATTAATTACTGAACGTTAAACGAGGATACGATTAAGAATCACTACCTATTACCACTTATTGCAGAGATATAAGAATAGATTACTAAAGCAAATTAGTTTTCCAGCTTTAATTTCCTTATAGGATTTAACCATATTAGAGTAAAGGAGGAGGATAAGCATAAAACGGTTTTTCAGACTCATAACAAGTATTACCAGTACTGTATTATGCTAATAAGATTGACAAACGCCCCTACAACCTTCTAAGGCCTCGTCAACAGTGTTCTTTGCCCTTTCCTCAATAAGTTTATCTTTATATATTTAAATAACGTTTTAATTTATTCTAAAACTTTAGAAGAATACTGAAAGTATATACGATAAGTTTTAACTGTTCTTAAAAAAGCGAAGCTGATAGTGAACCTGGAAAAGAGTTACTTCTATATTTAGGAACTGAACTATCTAAGGTTTAAAGTAACTCCCGGAAAGTTTAAAATATAACTAGAGAAGACAGAGGTAATTAAGGATTAGCTTACTTTAAAGAACTAGAAAAAGTTATAAGCTTTTATTAGCTTTACGAACTTTTATCGCTATTTTATTAGGTACTTTACGAAAATCGTAAGACTACTCTACGAACTTACAGGTAAAGGAAAGCTATTTAAGTGGATTAATAGATAGTAGAAGGCGTTTAAAGACCTTAAACACACCTTCGTTACAGCTCTAGTCTTAACCCTCCCTAATTTCTTAAAACCCTTTTAAGTTAAGATAGACTCCTTAAAGTTTATAATCGGTAGAGAACTTAGCTAAGTCCAGGATAATAAGAAACGTTACCTAGTTACCTTCTTATCGAAAGGAATCTACGGCTTAGCCTTATAATATCTAATTCACAATAAGAAACTAATAGTAATTATTTAGTACTTTACTAAGTAAGTACTGTATCTAAACGGTATGGAAGAACTAGTCTAGGTTTTTTCAGACTATAATAACCTCTAGTACTTCTTAACAAAGGAGCTTAGCTTACAGTAAGTATAATAAGTAAAGTTAATAACCCCGTTCCACTTCCAGATTCATTATATTAAAGAAAAAGATAATAAGTAAGCTAATACCCTTAGTCGAAGACAGGACCATAAGGACACTAATCTAGTCCTAATTCCCGTTATTATATTTAACAAAGCTAAGAACAGTATACTAAAGTATACGTTATAAATGTTAGATAACTAAATACTGGAACAGACTATTAACGTCTATATAAACTTATAAACAGAGTATAATATCTATTAGTAATAATAGGACTTTTAAGTAAGAAGGCTAGCGGAAAGAACCTGTAAGTACGGGTGCCTTTTAGGAGACTTCTTAAGGCACGTGTAAAACTATAGTAAAGAGTGTTTAAAGTATCTAAACTATAACAAAACTAGTTATTAGCTGGAATAACTGTTAGAAGGTATAGACAGCGCGCTTAAATTAAGAGTAAAGCTCTAGTATTAAGAGAAACCGTATATTTATAACCTAAATAAACAAAAGAAGTACGTTTAACAGGTCTATAAGTCTCGATTTAAAAGATATATAAGCTAAGCTAAGACTCTTATATAAGCTTAGTAGGCGTACGCCTTCCTAGAAATAAAGAAATTAGTTAAGGAAGTAGTTAATAACTGTAATATTTGCTATAAGAAGTAAAACTAATATTATAAGCTTTATGGACTTCTCGAACCACTTCCTGTACTACAGGTACCGTGGAGTTTAATCTTACTTAACTTTATTACTAAGATCTTAGAGTTTAAAGACCTTACTATAGGAGTTACTTATAATTAGATCCTTGTAATAGTTAATAGATTAACGAAATGGGCTTACTTTCTGCTAACCTTAAAGGATATAATAGCGGAGTAACTTACTTATATCTTTAAGAAAGAGGTAGTTATATAACACTTTTAACTGGATAATATTGTTACGGATTAAGATAAACTAATCGTGTTAAAATTCTAGTAAGGGTTAATGTAAAGAATAGGTGTAAAAAGTAAACTTTTAACAGCATTCTACCTACAGACAGATAGCCAAATAAAGTAAGTTAATTAAATACTTATAATATATCTCCAAGCCTATATTAACTTTAAATAAGATAATTAGCTTAAGCTGTTACTAACAGTATAAATAACTTATAATATAACGCTAATCGAGTTAATAAATATATTACTGTTCTTTACTAATTATAGTAAGGAGCCCAAGCTCTGTTAAAGCCTGCCTACTAGTGCCCCCTAAGCTGCAGTCTATGCAGATCGAATGTAAGAACTGTATAACCACTTATAAGCCGAACTTAAGTTTACACGCGAATAAATAAAGAAGTTTACCGATAAATACTGAACTAAGTAATTAGTACTTAAAAAAGGACTTTATTATAATAGTAAACGAGTTAAAGGACTGACTCTTTAGGAGGGAGATTATATCTACCTTTTTTCGCAAAACTTACATTCGAAATAACTTAGTAAGAAGCTTGACTTTAAAAGGTATGGACTGTTCCGAATTAAGAAAAAGGTCGTTACCTTTAATTACGAACTAAACTTACCTACCAGCATAAAGGTGCGGATTAAGGTTTTTTATATCTTACTTCTAGAACCTGCCCTAAAGAAAGTTCCTTTAGAAAAGAAGATTAAGATCGATACCGATAAGGACAAGTATAACGTTGAGGAAGTTGTAGATTCACAAAGGGGAAAGAACACGTTTAAGTATCTTATTAAGTAACTAGATTACAGCCCTGAAAGTAACTTGTGGGAACCAGTTAAGAACTTTAAATACTTAGACTTAATTACAGAGTTCTACCGGAAGAATCTAGACTGACTAAAGCTAACGATAAGAACTAGGAAAATAAGATAAGATCTAACATCTAAACTACTATACTAAAGAGTAAGATTACTGTAAGACTTAAAGCCTAAGAAGTAGCAGGAAACTCCTTAATAGGTACGGAAGGACATTTATTAGAACCTTTAGTTAAGGTTGTAAGGACCTTAGACCTAATAAGGAGGCCAGGCTTCCGGAGCCCTTAAAGAGCTCTACACGAAAAATAAGCACTGCTGGGAGAAGAAGTTAGTAAAAAGAAATAAGCGCACTGTCGCTACACTACAGAACCGTAAGAGGAAAGAAACTACAAACTAAGTTAAGAAGAAGTCGCTAGCTACAGTGACCCCCTGGAAAAAGAACTACATACCGGCTCCGTCAGGAGATTTCCCCAGTTAAACTTAGGAACTAGTGCGGTTATTTCTTAGGCTTTACGCTCCTCTTCCGCTATAATGTTAAACTTGTAGTTAAAAAGTTCGTCTGCCTGCCACGCTAGTCCCTTCTGTTAATCCTTAAGGCGCAGAAGTTTGGAGGCCGTGTTGTGGAGAAGGAGAGTAGTTTTACGCTCCTTAACGTTAAGATATTTCTTTTCGTCCAGAACCCTGCGTAGGACGGATGGATCGTTTTTATAAACGTTACAAGATAAGTATACAGTCCTACTAGCTACTATATAATAGCTGCATAACTTACTTTTGCTGGCTACCTTACAGTCTGGTAGGTTTAGGCAGCGGCAGTAACTACACTTTACGGGCATAACGATCTTAAAAGTAAGAATAAACTTAGCGTTAGTAATGTAATGCTTAGTTAATAAAGGTGTTGCGTTTCTCTTATTTTTAGTTACCCGGTTAGACGATATAACGACTAGTAAAGAAAGGAAAAAACGTACGAATAGTTCTTTGTGGAAAAAGAACGTTAAAGAGGGGGAATTATGTGACGACTTTACAGGCTATCACTTAAGCTAGGGCAGCTTAACGAATCCCTTGCAGAAGGAATAGTGCAGAAAGGCAGTACGCACAGTACTGCGCATTAAGCTAGGGGTGTAAAGACCCGAAGCCTTTACGACTAATTGTTAAGTGATTACTTTAGTCTTATTAAGAGCACGGTAATTATAGTAATTAGAGGTATTCCGATCACTGTGATTACTCCTTATGTTAAGTGAGCATAGTAATTAAGGTACGAAGTACCTTTTAGTTAGTTAGTATAGATAGTTATAGTTATGCCTATAATTACTGTAAGGGACTCTGGTTCCTCACGTTAGTATTTAATTATTTATTTATGTCCTACTGTTTAGACTTACCTTTATGTATTATAATGATAACGACTTACAGTGACATTAAACTCCCGTCTAGGAGTGCTAGCTTAACAAACCGTCTTCGGAACGCCCCTTACCTATTAGTGTCCTGCTATACGTTCTGTCTTAACCCGCACCAGTCCTCTCGAGGCCTGTGTCGGGTGCAGGTCGTAATACTATATATATAAACAGCTACAGTAATATCATATAGAGAGCTTAAAAAGAACGGCAGGGTCAGCCTACACAAATACCTTAAGTTATTATATTACTATTATTAATTTCTAGCTACTAAGCACCCCGTACTACGTACCCTGTACTGCGTACCCTATAGTGTAGGTACAGACCTTGAAACCACTAGCCGAATCTTCTGGAACCCTAAAGGGTTTTAGAAGATTCCAACCCACTCTAGGGCCCCTTAGGGCCCTTAGAGCACTCCGAACCTTCTGGAATTCAGATAGGTGAAACCCCCTGAATCCAGTGGAGCTATTACTCTACAGAATCAACTAAAACACTATAATAGCTACATTAGCTATTACGTTAGTAGAACTATAAAGAATAGTTTAGAATAATACTATTCCATTATTATATTAATTAGTTTTACCTTATAAAAGGCTTTAGAATTCTTTTAGAGCCTTATTACGACCTGCACCTGATATAGGCCTTAAGAGGACTAGTGCAGGTTAAGACAGAACGTATAGCAGGACGTTAATAGGTAAGGGGCGTTCTGAAGACAGCTTATTAAGCTAGCACTCCTAAACGGGGGTTTAATGTTACTGTAAGTTGCTGTTACTATAATGCATAGAGGTAAGTCTGAACAGTAGGACATAAATGAACAATTGAATACTAACGTGAGGAATAAGAGTCCCTTACGGTAGTTATAGGCATAACTATAGCTATTTATATTAATTAGCTAAGAGGTACTTTGTACCTTAATTACTATACTTACTTAACACAAGGAGTGATTATAGTGATTAGAATACCTCTAATCACTGTAATTACCGTGCTTTTAGCGAGATTAGAGTAATTACTTAACGATTAGTCGTAAGGGCTTTAGGTCTTTACATTCCTAGCTTAATGCGCAGTACTGTACGTACTGCCTTTCTGCACTATTCCTCTTACAGGGGATTCGTCAGGCCGCCCCAGCTTAAGTGACGGCCTGCAGGATCGTCATATAATTCCCCCTCTTTAACGTTCTTTTTCTATAAAGAACTACTTATACATTCTTTCCTTTCTCCTCCAATCGTTATATTATCTAACCAGGTAACTAAGAATAAGAGAAACGTAACGCCCTTATTAACTAAACGCTATATTACTAACGCTGAGTTTATTCTTACTTTTAAGATTATTATGCCTGTGAAGTGTAGTTATTACTGCTACTTAAGCTTACCGGACTGTAAGGTGGCCAGTAAGAGTAAGTCGTGCAGCTACTGTATAACGGCCAGTAAGACTATATACTTATCTTATAACATTTACGGAAACAACCTGTCTATCTTGCGTAAAGTTTTAGATAAAAAGAAACACCTTAACGCTAAAGAGTGTAAGACCGCTCTCCTTCTCCACAACACAGCTTTTAAGCTTTTACACTTTAAAGATTAACAGAAAGGACTAGCATAGCAGGCAGATAAGCTCTTTAGCTATAAGTTTAACATTATGGTAAAGGAGAAGCGTAAGGCTTAAGAAGTAACTGTACCAGTTCCTAAGTTCGACTAGGGAAACCTCTTAACGGAGCCAGTACGTGGTTCTTTTTCCAGGGGGTTGCTGCAGTTAATAACTTCTTTTTAACTTAGTCCGTCACTTTTCTACTTATTTTCTCTTTTTTTTACTAACTTTTCCGACAGTACTTGTTTTCGTGTAGAACATGTTAGGAACTCTGGAAGAGGCCCCACCTCCTTATTAAGTCTGCAGTCTTTTTAACCCTAGTTAAGGCTTTTGATAAATGTCTTTCTATTACGACCTGCACCTGACACAGGCCTTGAGAGGACTGGTGCGGGTTAAGACAGAACGTATGGCAGGACGCTAACAGGTAAGGGGCGTTCTGAAGACGGCTTATTAAGCTAGCACTCCTAGACGGGGGGTTTAATGTCACTGTAGGTCGCTATCACTATAATGCACAGAGGTAAGTCTGAACAGTAAGACATAAATGAATAATTGAATATTAGCGTGAGGAATTAAAGTCCCTCACAGTAATTGTAAGCATAATTATAACTATCTATACTAACCAGCTAGAAGTACCTCGTACCTTACTTAGTGGCCTGTTACTTAGTGAAGGACTGAGTAACTTACTACTAAGCACCTTTTGCTCGGAAGTCTTACAGATACTTAGTAAGTAAACACTCCTATTAAAACTGAGTAACTGCTAGTTGGTTGTAAGGGCTTCAAGTCTTTACACCCTTAGCCTAATATGCAGTACCGTATATACTGTCTTCCTATACTGTTCCTTATACGGGGGATTCGTTAAGCCGCTCCGGCTTAAGTAACAGCCTGTAGGGTCGTTACACGATTCCCCCTTTTTAACGTTCTTTTTCCATAAAGAACCTTAGTAAAAGCGTTCCTTCTTTTTTAACGTAACTATACCTGTTAACTGTGTGTAAAAGTACACTTTGAAAAACAGTACCTCTTGTTACCGTAACCTTACAGACTTTACTTTAACTTTTAGATTATAAATGTTACCTTATAGCCGTTATTCTTTAAAATCGCTTTCCTGTCTTATTATTACATAATTAAACAGTTACTTTAAATGTTTATTAGTAGGAGCTTCGTCTTTATACGACGTGTTTGGTTATAGTAACGCTTTCCTTTAGTAGCTTCTTTCTAAGAAGCGCTGTTTTAATGTTAAGCACGATATTATTACGTGGAACTTAGAGTTAAAAACCTAAGAGCTCTGTGAAGCTGTTATTTGACTTGAACGGATTGAAACCCAGCGTTGTAGGATGGAGGAGTGAGCTTTTTCTACGTTTAGTTGGGAGGTAAAGATCCTCCGCTTCTAGGAGTAGGAGGAGGCCTGTCTGGCTACTCCTCTTAAAGCTAGCGAGTCTTTCGATTAGGGAGGCTTTCTAGTAAGAACACCTGTTAGTTCTTTTTCCAGGGGGTTACTATAGCCGACGTCCTCTTCTTAACTTAATTTATAGCTTCTTTCCTCTTACAGTTCTGTAATGTAATAATAGCGCGCTTATTTCTTTTTACTGACTTCTTCTCCTAACAGTGCTTATTTTTCGTGTAGAGCTTTTTAAGGGCTTTAGAGGCCTAGCCTCCTTGTTAGGTCTAAGGTCCTTATAACCCTAGCTAAGGGTTTTAATAAATATCCTTCTGTACCTATTAAGGAGTTTCCTGCCGCTTCTTAGGCTTTAAGTCCTATAGTGGTCTTACTCTTTAGTATAGTAATTTAGATATTAGATCTTATCTTATTTCTAATTTTTATTGTTAGCTTTAGTTAGTCTGGATTCTTTTAGTAGAACTCTATAATTAGGTTTAAGTATTTAAGGTTCTTAACTGGTTCCTATAAGTTACTCTCAGAGCTGTAATCTAACCACTTAACGAGATATTCGAACGTGTTCTTTCCCCTTTATGAATCTATAACTTCTTTAACGTCGTATTTATCTTTATTAGTGTTAATCTCGATCTTCTTTTTTAAAGGAACTTCCTTTAAGGCAGGTTCCAGAAGTAAGATATGAAAAACCTTAATCCACACCTTTATACTGGCGGGTAAGTTTAGTTTGTAATTAAAGGTGGTAACCTTTTTCTTAATTTAAAACGGTCTGTACCTTTTAAAGTTAAGCTTCTTATTAAATCGTTTTAAATACAGGTTTCACGAAAAAAGGTAAACGTAATCCCCCTTTTAAAGAGTCGGTCCCTTAACTTATTTATTATTATAATAGAGTCCTTTTTTAAATACTGGTTGCTTAGTTTAGTGTTTATTAGTAAACTTTTTTATTCGTTTACGTGTGAACTTAAGTTTAGCTTGTAAGTGGTTATATAACTTTTACATTTAATCTGTATAGATTACAGTTTAAGGGGTGCTAGTAGGTAGGCCTTGACGGAGTTTAGGCTCCTTACTGTAATTAGTAAAGAACGGTAATACACTTGTTAACTCGATTAATATTATATTATAAGCTATTTATGCTGTCGGTAATAGCTTAAGCTAATTATTTTATTTAAAGTTAATGTAGGTTTGGAGATATATTATAAGTATCTGATTAATTTACTTTATTTAGCTATCTGTCTGTAGGTGGAATGCTGTTGAAAGCTTACTTTTCACACCTATTCTCTATATTAGCCCTTATTAGAATTTTAACATAATTAGCTTATCTTAATCTGTGACAATATTATCTAGTTAAAGGTGTTATGAAATTACCTTTTTCTTAAAGATATAAGTAAGTTACTTTATTATTATATCCTTTAAAGTTAGTAGAAAGTAGGCTTATTTTGTTAATCTGTTAACTATTATAAGGATCTGGTTATAAGTGACTCCTGTAACAGGGTCTTTAGACTTTGGGATCTTAATAATAAAGTTAAGTGAGATTAAACTTTATAACACCTGTGGTACGGGGAGTGGTTTAAGAAGTCTATAAGGCTTATAGTGTCGGTTCTGCTTCTTATAGCAGATGTTACAGTTATTAACTACTTCCTTAACTAGCTTCTTTATTTTTGGGAAGGCGTACGTTTGTTAGGCCTGTGTGAGAGTCTTAGCCCAGCCTATATGTCCTTTGAGCTGGGACTTGTGGACCTGCTGGACGTACTCTTTCCGTTTATTTAGGTTATAAATGTACGGTTTCTCTTAATACCAAAGCCTTACTCCTAGTTTAAGCGTGCCGTTTACACCTTTTAATAACTGTTCCAGCTAATAATTAGTTTCGTTATAGTTTAGATACTTTAAGCACTCCTTACTATAGTTTTATATATACCTTAAGAAGTCTTTTAAAGGGTACTTATATTTACAGGTTCTTTTTATTAGCCTTTTTACTTAAAAGTCCTGTTATTATTAATAGATATTATACTTTGTTTATAAGTTTATATAGACGTTAATAATCTATTTTAGTGTTTAGTTATCTAATATTTATAACGTATACTTTAATGTACCGTTTTTAGTTTCGTTAAATATAATAACAGGGATTAGGACTGGATTAACATCTTTATAATCCTGTCTTTAATTAAAAGCGTCGGCTCACTTATTATCTTTTCCTTTAATATAGTGAATCTGGAAATGGAATAGGGTTATTAACTCTACCTATTATGCCTGTTATAGGTTAAGTTCCTTTATTAGGAAGTACTAGAGGTTATTATAGTCTGAAAAGACCTAGACCGGTTCTTCTATACCACTTAAGTACAGTGCCTATTTAGTAAAGCATTAAATAATCATTATTAGTTCCTTATTGTAGATTAGATATTATAAGGTTAGGCTGTGGATTCCTTTTAATAAGAAGGTAACTAGGTAGCGTTTCCCATTATCCTGGACTTAATTAAGTTCTTTATTAATTATAAACTTTAAGGAGTCTGTTTCGATTTAAAAGGGTTTTAAGAAATTAAGGAAGGTTAGGATTAAAGCTGTAATAAAGGCGTGTTTAAGGTCTTTAAACGCCTTTTACTGTTTATTAGTCCACTTAAACGGCTTTCCTTCACCTGTAAGTTTATAAAGTAGTTTTATAATTTTCGTAAAGTACCTAATAAAACAGTAATAGAAGTTTATAAAGCCGATAAAAGCTTATAACTCTTTTTAGTTCTTTAAAGTAGGTTAATCCTTAATTACCTTTATCTTCTCCAGTTACATTTTAAGCTTTCTAGGGGTTACTTTAAACCTTAAATAATTTAGTTCTTAAATGTGGAAGTGGCTCTTCTTTAGGTTTATTATCAGTTTCACTTTTTTAAGAGTTATTAAAACTTATTATATATGCTTTTAATATTCTTTTAAAGTTTCAGAATAAATTAGGATGTTATTTAAATATATAAAGATAAACTTATTAAGGAAGGGGTGGAGGACACTGTTAATAAGGCCTTAAAAAGTCACAGGGGCGTTTATTAATCCTATTAGTATAACGTAGTACTGGTAATACCCGTTATGAGTTTAAAAAGCCGTTTTATACTTATCCTCCTCCTTTACTTTAACGTGGTTAAATCCCATAGGGAAATTGAGGCTAGAGAACTAATTTACTTTAGTAATCTGTTCTTACATTTTTATAATAAGTGGTAATAGGTAGCGATTTTTAATTATATCCTTATTTAACGTTTAGTAATTAATAACTATATGTAACTTACCGTTTCCCTTCTTTAGGATAAACAGCACTGGGTATCCTGTTAGTAATTAAGACTTTATAATAAACCTGTTTTTTAAGTTTTTATTAACATACTCCTACAGGGCCTTAATTTACTGGGGGTTTAGGTGGTAGGGCTGGAAGCTGCGGAGCTTCGCTCCTAGCTTTAGCTTAATTTCGTGGTCCTATAGTCTGTGGTTTAATAGTTACGGTATCTTTTTTCGAAACAGGGTAAACTTCCTATATTTAGCAGGTACTTTAGATAAGTTGACTTCTTCGCTTATCTGTAGATTAGCTTTTAGCTTCTTTCCACCTTCTAAATCGTTATTTAGGTAATATAGTAGACCTTTTAGTCCTTTAACCGTCTTAGTAAACCTAACTTAAACTATACTTAGTTTTAAGGGTTTAGTGTGTTTTTAAGTGTTTCGTACATCTTTAAAATGGTTCGGTGCCTTTTTAGCTTTCTTTAAACAGTAATTACAGTTGGGGGACTTACTAAAGGCGAGGTGGCTACTCTTCTAGTTAATTATAGGGTTATACTTTTCCAGTTAGGGTAGACTTAGGATTATGTTATACCTGGTAACTGGTGTAACGTTAAAGTTTATTTATTATTTATCCCTGTCCACTTTAATTAAAAGTGGTGAGTGGTGGGTGACTTTATTGTTATTATATTAATATAAGCCTCCTTCTTTATTTTAAATGGGAATTACCTCTTTATACTTTTAGTTAGGGAGTTTCCTTTAGTTAATTAATAAGGGGTGTATTAGGTTAGAAGCACTCCTATTATTAATTATTACTTTTACCTTAAATAGCTTCCCTTTTCCGTTTATTAAACTAACATTAACGGAATAGTGCTTATGCTCCTTTAATATTTAAGTTATAGTAATCGTTTATCTTTAAGGTCTTATCTAGCTTAACCTTTAAGTGCCTCTCCTTTTTCTTAGGGTTTTTACTAATTAGTGAACTATTAGTTTCCAGCCCTTTTAAAAGGCCTGTAGCCTTTTCCTAATTCCTTTTGGAAAAACAGGCAGCTTTAATAGACCTAGCGATTAACTTTTCTTAGGTTTTCACACCTTAGCGTCTAGTTAACTTCAAATAGTACGATGTTCCTAAAGTCTTTAATAAGTTAATAGTACACTTTGCAGACTTAGATTATAATAATATCTTTCTGCTTTTAGATTTGTTAATAATTTTCCTGCTTTTACCACTTTTTAGCTTTTCCGTTAAGGTGTAATAAGCACGTTATAACTGGGTAGTTATTAAGTATTCCTTCTTATTAACACGTGGTAGGGGTTTAGTTAATTATAGTAACTTTCCGCTTATTACTAGATTCTCTTATTAGGGAGTAGGAGACCTGGTAATAAGCCGGTTTTAACTTTACTCTTATAACAGTATAGTCCCGTTTCTATATACCTGGGAAGTGGTTATAAAGGGCCTTAGGTTTATAATACTGGTTAAAAGCGTAATTGTTATATATGTAATCGATCTATAATATATCTTTATAACTAGGGTGGTTAATGTTAACTACAGGTATTACAGTTATAGAGTACGGAATGGGGGAAGTGGCACTTTATTTTTTCTCTTCTTCCACTTACCTTTATATACGTTATTTCTCCTAAACCTCTTCTTAGAACTTAGGTAACAGTAATTTAGCTTATTCCTTTATAAAGTGTCCTTCCTTAATAAGTTAGTGTTTAAGTTAGTTAATAAAGTAAACTTAACTGTGGAGTTATAACCTAATTTTTATTACTTTATCTTTAAACGTTACAGTAAGACCTTTAACTTACAGGTCTTTTACTTTATCCACTAGCTCCTGATATTTTTCTTTTAGTTCCTGGACCCTTTATTAGTGTGTTTACCTTATACCTTCTTGTGGGACCTTTAAGGTACTGGTTTAAGGTATATTAGCTTTAATGTGGGGTAGCTATCTAAGCTGTCCTTCTTCTAGGGAGGTGAGGGTGTTAATCTACTTAGTATGCTTAAAGTGTTTAAGAGTCTTAGGGGGTATTATTAAGAAGAACTTCCATTTCTCTAGTTTAATTCTCTTAGCTTATTCTCTTTCACCTTTTAAGGCTTACTTTATTACTTATGTGGCCTGGAGGGCTAATTCTTCAACTCCTTTAACCATTTTAATAAGGTTTAAGTTAAGGTCCTTCCTAAACTTCCTCAGTTCCTAGGCTTACAGGGTAAGGTTTTTAAAGCCTGCTACAGTTAACTGGAATATCTCTTCTTAAAGTTAGTCTTTTATAACCTGCACCTTTAGCGGTTTTAAGTTTCTACTTAAGAGTCGGTCTGTAGCGACTTACACCTTTATGGCTGACTTTTCCAAGACACCCTTAAGGATTAGGTATATTACGTCCTGGGGTTCTTCTTCCTTCTCTTCCTTATCTTTTAATTCACATTTATCCATTTAGGTATAATCTTCCTTGTTACCTACCATCTTAATATAGATGTCTCCTGAGTTAAACCTAACGTGCTTTCCTCCTTTTAGAACCGGCTTTTAACCGACTTGTTTTAACAACAGGTACTGCCACACCATATAACCTTTCTTACTGTAGTTAAAATATTAGACCTGGGACAGGTCTTTAAACTGCTTTTACTGCTGTTATCGTTAAGGTTTATCACAGTTAGGTTAATTCTGACGGTTCATTATATTAATATCCATTAGTCTGGGGTGATGATCTGTTATAGTTAACTGGTTTCCCTTTTTAGGCTGGTAAAGGGTCTGTTCTTTCTAGAAGTTCTTTTAGTGATAGTGATTATAATACTGGTTATCGGCCTTAATGGCCATTTTAATTAGTTCTTAGAGGTAATCTGGTTAATCTTCTTGGTAAAGATCTCTAGTGACGTGTTCCTTTAGGCCGCTTTAGAATAGTATTACTAAGGCCTTTTAGCTAAGTTTGGTCTTTACTGCTTCTAGTTTAAAGCGTGTAGAGAACTTAAGGACTGAAGACGTCTGTTTTAGGGTTATAAGCCGTTATTTAGCCCACTTAAGGGCGTTTAATTCTTTAAACTTAGTCTGGAGTTAGTTGATAAACACGTTAAAGTTGTCGAAAAGAGCTTAAGTCTTAAGGGCCTCTTTACACGCTTTATTTACAGAGAGGTTGTTAATTATCTTTACACAGGGTTTATATTAGTAAGCGGTTACTCTATCTAATAAGGCTTTAATAAACCTAACCTTTCCTTCTTCTTTAAAAAACTACTTATCGTAATAGGTAATATAACTCTAAAGCTAGGTTATTTAGGACTTTAGTTACGTAAAGTCTCCTTTAAAGTGTGACGGTAGGGGGAGCTTTACCCGTTTCTTTTATAAACCTTTAAGGTTGTTATTCTCTAGCTTAACAGCGTTAAGTTAGGCTTAGAGTTTTTTAATAAGACTAATATAGCTTTTAATGTCTCTGGGGAAGGTTTTATTAAATTCTTTAACTAGTCCCTACTAGTTAAGGTTTAAGTCTTTAAGGTGTGTAGCTAATTTATTAATAATAAGGAGCTAAGGTTAAGCTTACACCTCCTTAATCTCCTTACCTTTTCTTAAGGTTGACACGTTAGTAGGAGGGAGGTAATATTTAGGAATTTAATAAACGGTATTTAAAACTAAGACGTTAGTATTATATTATAACCTGTACCTAACATAGGCCTTAAAAGGACTGGTACAGGTTAAGACAGAACATATAGTAGGACGTTAACAGGTAAGGGGTGTTCCAAAGACAGCTTATTAAGTTAGCACTCTTAGACGGGGGGTTTAATGTCACTATAAGTCGCTATTATTATAATACATAAAGGTAAGTCTGAATAGTAAGACATAAATGAATAATTGAATATTAGCGTGAGGAACTAGAGTCCCTCACGGTGGTTATGGGCACAACTATAACTATCTATATTAACCAGCCAGAAGTACCTTATACCTTACTTAGTGGCCTATTACTTAGTGAAGGACTGAGCAACCTACCACTGAGCACCTTTTGCTCGGAGGTCTCACGGATGCTTAGTAGGTAAGCACTCCTGCCAAGACTAAGCAACTGCTAGTTAGTCGTAGGGGCTTCGGGTCTTTGCACCCCTGGCCCAGTGCACAGTACCGTGCGTACTGTCTTCCTGCACTGTTCCTTGTGCGGGGGATTCGTCGGGCCGCTCCGGCCCAAGTGACGGCCTGCAGGGTCGTCACACTTTCTGTACTTACTAAGGAGTTTCCTACCGCTTCTCAAGCTTTAAATCCCACAGTAATCTTGCTCTTCAGTATAGTAATTTAGATATTAGATCTTATCTTATTTTTCTAATTCTTATCGTTAGTTTCAGTCGGTCTAGATTCTTTCAGTAAAACTCTATAATTAAGTTTAAGCACTTAAGATTTTTAACTAGTTCCTATAAGTTACCTTCGGGGCCGTAGTCTAGCTACTTAACGAGATACTTAAATGTGTTTTTTCCCTTTTATAAATCCATAACTTCTTTAACGTTATACTTATCCTTATTAGTATCGATCTTAATCTTCTTTTCTAAGGGAACTCCCTTTAGGGTAAGTTTTAAAAATAAGATATAGAAAACCTTAATCTGCACCTTTATACTAACAGGTAAGTTTAATTTGTAATTAGAGGTAGTAACCTTTTTCTTAATTTAGAATAATCCGTACCTTTTAAAGTCGAGCTTCTTACTAAGCCGTTTCAAATGTAAGTTTCGTGAAAAAAGGTAAACGTAATCCCCCTCCTGAAAAGTTAGTCCCTTAACTTATTCGCTATTGTAATAAAGTCCTTTCTTAAGCACTAATTACTTAGTTCAGTATTTATTAGTAAACTTTTTCATTTGTTTACGTGTGAACTTAAGTTCGGTTTGTAAGTAGTTATACAGTTCTTATATCTAATCTATGCGGACTGTGGCTTAAGGGGTGCTAGTAGGCAGGCCTCGACGGAGCTTAAGCTCCTTACCGTAATTAGCGAAGAATAGTAACATACTTATCAACTTAACTAGCGTTATATTATAAGCTATTTATACTGTCAGTAACAGCTTAAGCTAATTATCTTATTTAAAGTTAACGTACACTTAAAGATACGTTATAAGTATTTAATTAACTCGCTCCGTTTAGCTATCTGTCTGTAAGTAGAAAGCTATTAAAAGCTTACTCTTTACACTTATTCTTTACATTAGTCCTTACTAGAACTTTAATACGATTAGCTTATCTTAATCTGTAACGATATTATCTAGCTAAAGGTATTATAAAACTACCTCTTTCTCAAAGACGTAAGTAAGTTACTTTACTGTTATATCCTTTAAGGTTAGTAAAAAGTAAGCCTATTTTGTTAATCTGTTAACTATTATAAGGATTTAGTTATAAATAACTCTTATAGTAAGGTCTTTAGACTTTAAGATCCCAGTAACGAAGTTAAGTAAGATTAAACTCTATAATACCTGTAGTATAAGGAGTGGTTTAAGAAGCTTATAAGGCTTATAGTATTAATTCTACTTTTAGTAACAGATGTTACAGTTATTAACTACTTCCTTAACTAACTTCTTTATTCCCAGGAAGGCGTACACTTACTAAGCTTATGTGAGAGTCTTAGCTCAGCCTATATATCCTCTAAGTCAAGACTTATAGACCTACTAGACGTACTCCTTTCGTTTGTCTAAGTTGTAAACATACAGTTTTTCTTAGTACTAAAGCTTTACTCTTAGTTTAAGCGTGCTATTTACACCTTTTAACAGTTATTTTAACTAATAACCAGTTTTATTATAATTTAAATGCATTAAATACTCCTTCCCACAGTTTTACACGTACCTTAAGAAGTCTCCTAAAGGGTACTTATACTTATAAGTTCCTTCCGCTAACCTTTTTACTTAAAAGTCTTATTATTATTAACGGACGTTATACTCTGTTTATAAGTTTATACAGATATTAATAGTCTATTCTAGTATCTAGTTATCTAACACTTATAACGTGTGTTTTAAGGTGCTGTTCTCTGTTTTGTTAAATATAATAATGGGGATTAGGATTAGATTAGCATCCTTATAGTCCTACCTTTAATTAAGAGTATTAGCTTACTTATTATCTTTTCCTTTAACATAGTGGATCTAAAAGTAGAACGGAGCTATTAATTTAACTTACTGTACTTACTGTAGATTAAGTTCTTTTATTAAGAAGTATTAGAAGTTATTATAATTTAAAAAGACTTAAATTGGTTCTTCCGTGCCACTTAAGTATAATGCTTATTTAGTAAAGCACTGAATAATCGTTATTAGTTCCTTATTATAGATTAGATATTATAAGGCTGGGCTGTGGATTCCTTTTAATAGGAAGGTAATTAGGTAACGTTTCCTATCGTCCTGGACTTAGCTAAGTTCTCTGCCGATTATAAATTCTAAAGAGTCTATCTCGACTTAAAAAGGCTTTAAGAAATCAGGGAGGGTTAAGATTAGCGTTATAACGAAAGCGTGTTTAAGGTCCTTAAACACCTTCTGCTGTCTTTTAGTTTACTTAAACGGTTTTCCTTTACCTATAAGTTTATAAAGTAATCTTACGATTTTTATAAAGTACCTAATAAAATAACGATAAAAGTTCGTAAAGCTAATAAAGGCTTATAACTCTTTTTAGTTCTTCAGAGTAAGTTAGTCCTTAACTGCCTCTATCTTCTCCAGTTATATTTTAAGCTTTCTAAAGGTTACTCTAAACCTTAAATAATTTAGTTCCTAAACGTAAAAGTAGCTTTTCTTTAAGTTTACTATCAGTTTCGCTTTTTCAAGAGCTGTTAAAACCTATTATATATGTTTTTAATGTTCTTTTAAAGTTTCAGAATAAATTAAAACGTTATCTAAATACATAAAGATAAACTTATTAAGGAAGGGGCAGAGAACACTGTTAATAAGGCCTTAAAAGGTTGCGGGAGTGTTTGTTAATCCTATCGGTATAATATAGTACTAATAATACCTATTACGAGTCTAAAAGGCTGTTTTATACTTATCCTCTTCCTTCACTTTAACATAGTTAAACCTTATAGGGAAATTAAAGCTAGAGAACTAGTTTACTTTAGTAATCTGTTCTTATATTTCTGTAATAAGTGGTAATAGGTAGCGATTCTTAATTATATCCTTATTTAACGTTTAGTAATTAATAACTATACGTAGCTTACTGTCTCTTTTCTTTAAGATAAACAGCATTAGGTACCTTACTGGGAATTAAGACTTTACGATAAACTTATTCTTTAGGTTCTTATTAACATACTCCTTTAAGGCTTTAGCCTGTTAGGGGTTTAGGTAGTAGGGCTGGAAATTACAGAGCTTCGCTCCTGGCTTTAGCTTAATTTTATAGTCTTATAGTCCGTAGTCTAGTAATTACGGTATCTTTTTTCGAAATAAGGTAAACTTCTTGTACTTAGTGGGTATTTTAGATAAGTTAACTTCTTCGCTTATTTATAGATTAGCTTCTTACTTCTTTCTACCTTTTAAATTATCATTTAGGTAATGCGGTAGACCTTTTAGTCCTTTAACTGTTTTAGTAAACCTAACTTAAACTATACTTAGTTTTAAGAGTTTAGCGTGTTTTTAAATGCTTCGTGCATCTTTAGAACAGTTTAGTACCTTCTTAGCTTTTTTTAAACAGTAATTATAGTTAAGGGACTTACTGAAGGTAAGGTAGTTACTTTTCTAGTTAATTACAGGGTTATACTTTTCCAGTTAAAGTAAACTTAGTATTATGTCGTAACTTATAACTAGTGTAACGTTAAAGTCTACTTATTATTTATCCTTATCTACTTTAATTAAGAGTAGTAAGTAGTAAGTAACTTTACTGTTATTATATTAGTATAGGCCTCCTTCTTTATTCTAAATGGGAATAGCCTTTTTATACTCTTAATTAGGGAGTTTCCTTCAGTTAATTAATAAGGGGTGTATTAAGTTAGAAACACTCCCGCTATTAATCACTGCTCTTACCCTAAACGGCCTCCTTTTTCTGTTTATTATGTTAATACTGATGGAATAATGCTTATACTCTTTTAATATCTAAGTTATAGTAATTATCTGTCCTTAAGGTCTTATCTAGCCTATCCTTTAAATACCTCTCCTTCTTCTTAAGGTTTTTGTTAATTAGCAAACTACTAGTTTCCAGCCTTTTTAAAAGGCCTGTAGCCTTTTCCTAACTCCCTTTAGAAAAACAGGCAGCTTTAGTAAACCTAATAATTAACCTTCCTTAAGTTCTCACACCTTAGCGTCTAGTCGACTTTAAACGGTATAATATTTTAAAAGTCCTTAATAAGACGATAGTACACTCTGTAAGACTAGATTGTAGTAATGTCTTTTTACTCTTAGATCCGCTAGTAATCTTCTCGCTTTTACTATTCTTAGGCTTTTCCGTTAAGGTATAATAAGTACGTTATAACTAGGCAGTTATTAAGCACTCCTCCTTATTAATACGTAGTAAGAGCTTAGTTAACTATAGTAACTTTCCACTTATTACTAAACTCCCTTATTAGAAAGTAAGAGACTTAATAATAAGCTAGTTCTAATTTTACCCTTATAACAGCGTAATCTTGTCTTTATATGCTTAAGAAGTGGTCGTAAAGAGCCTTAAGCTTATAATGTTAGTTAAGAGCGCAGTTATTATATATGTAATCGATTTATAATATATCTTTGTAACTGGGGTAGTTGATGTTAACTATTAGTGTTACAGTTATAAAATACGGAATGGGGGAAGTAGTATTTTATTCTTTTTCTTCTTTTACTTACCTCTATATACGTTATTTCTCCTAAACCTCTTCCTAAAACTCAGGTAACAGTAACCTAGCTTGTTCTTCCACAAAGTGGTCTTCTTTAACAAGTCGATATTTAAGTTAGTTAACGAAGCAAACTCTGTTATAAAGTTTTAACCTAATCTTTATTACTTTATCCTTAAATGTTATAATAAGACCTTTAACTTATAAATCTTTTATTTTATTTACTAACTTTTAATGCTTTTCCTTTAGTTCTTAAACCCTCTGTTAGTGTACTTATTTCGTACCTTCTCGGGAGACCCTTAAGGTACTTATCTAAGGTATACTAGCTTTAATGTAAGGTAGCTATCTAAGTTATCCTTCCTTTAGGAAAGTAAGGGTGCTAATTTACTTAGTGTATTTAAAGTGTTTAAAAGTCTTAGGAGGTACTGTTAAGAAGAACTTCTGTTTCTCTAGTTCGATTCTCTTAGCTTATTCTCTTCCACCTTTTAAGGCTTGCTTTACCATTTAGGTAGCCTAAAGGGCTAGTTCTTTAACTCCTTTTACTACTTTAGTAACTTCTAAGTTAAGGTCTTTCCTGGATTTCTTTAATTCCTAAGCTTATAAGGTGAGGTTTTTAAGGCCTGTAATAGCTAACTGGAACATCTCTTCTTAAAGTCAGTCTTCTGTAACCTACACCTTTAATAGTTCTAAGTTTCCACTTTAGAGTTGGTCTTTTACAACTTACACTTCTGTAGTTAGCTCTCCTAAGATACCCTTAAGGACTAGATATATTACGTTTTAAGGTTCTTCCTCTTCTTTTTCCTTATCTCCTAAATTACATTTATCTATTTAAGTGCAGTCTTCTTCGTTACCTGTTATCCTGATATAGATATCTTTTAAGTTAAACCTAATGTGTTTTCCTCCTTTTAGGACAGGTTTCTAACTAACTTACTTTAGTAACGGGTACTGTTATGTTATATGTCTTTTCTTATTACAGTTAAAGCATTAGACCTGTAATAGGTCCTTAAACTGCTTCTGCTACTATTATCGTTAAGGTTTATCGCGGTTAGGTTAGTTTTGACAGTTTATTATACTAATATCTATTAGCTTAGGGTAGTAACCTGTTACGGTTAACTAGTTCCCCTTTTTAAGTTTACTTAGTTAGTAAAGGGTCTGTTCTTTCTAAAAGTTCTTCTAATAATAGTAATTATAGTACTGATTATTAGCCTTAATAGCTATTTTAACCAGTTCTTACAAGCGGTCCGGTCGGTCTTCTTAGTAAAGGTCTCCAGTAATGTGTTCTTTCAGACCGCTTTAGAATAACATTACTAAGGCCTCTTAACCGAGCTTAATCTTTACTACTTCTAATTTAAAGTGTATAGAGAACTTAAGGACTAAGGATGTTTACCTTAAGGCTATAAAGTGTTACTTAACCCGCCTTAAGGCATCCAGTTCCCTAAACTCAGTCTGGAATTAATTAATAAAGACGTCGAAGTCGTCGAAAAAAGCCTAAGTCTTAAGGGCCTCTTTACGTGCTTTATCTATAAAGAGGTTATTAATTATCTTCGCGTAAGGTTCGTACTAGTAAGTAGCTACTCCATTTAGTAAAGCTTTGGCGAACTTGACTTTTCCTTCTTCTTCGAAGAACTGCTTATCGTAGTAAGTAATATAGCTTTAAAGCTAAATTATCCACAACTCCAGCTGCGTAAAGTCTCCTTTAAAACGTAATAATAAGGGGAGCTTTACTCGTTTCTTCTGTAAGCCCTTAAAGTCGTTATTTTCTAGCTTAATAACGTTAAGTTAGGCTTAAAGTTTTTTAATAAGACTAATACGGTTTTTAATATCTTTAAGGAAGGTTTTGTTAAGCTCCTTAACTAGTCCCTACTGGTTAAGGTTTAAGTCTTTAAGGCGTGTAACTAACTTATTAATAGTAAGAAGTTAAGGCTAAGCTTACGCCTCCTCGATCTCCTTACCTTTTCCTAAAGTCAATATGTTAGTAAGAGAGAGGTAGTATTTAAGAATTTAATAAATAGCGTTTAGAATTAAGACGTTAGTATCGTATTATAACCTATACTTAATATAAGCCTTAAGAGGACTGGTGTAAGTTAAGATAGAATATATAGTAAGACGCTAATAAGTAAGGGGTGTTTTAAAGACAGCTTATTAAGCTAACACTCCTAGACAGGGGTTTAATGTTACTGTAAGTCGCTATTATTATAATGCATAAAGGTAAGTCTGAACAGTAAGATATAAATGAACAATTGAATACTAACGTGAGGAACGAGAGTCCCTTACGGTAGTTATAAGCATAACTATAGCTATCTATACTAACTAGTTAAGAGGTACTTTGTACCTTAATTACTGTACTTACTTAATACGAGGAGTGATTATGGTGATTAGAATGCCTCTGATTACTATAATTACTGTGCTTTTAACGAGATCAGAGTAATTACTTAACGATTAGTCGTAGGGGCTTCGGGTCTTTGCACCCCTGGCCCAGTATGCAGTACCGTACGTACTGCCTTTCTGCACTGTTCCTCCTGCGGGGGATTCGTCGGGCCGCCCCAGCCCAAGTGACGGCCTGCAGGATCGTCACAAGCCTCCCACAGCTTATAACAGGCCTTCTCCTCTCCTGTATCTAGTTTTAATTAAGTAAGTAATTCTATTTCTTTCCAGTTATTATATAAGGCACTGCCTCCTGTTGTGACGACCTTGCAGGGTCGGCACCTAGGCCGGCGCAGCCTGACAAATTTCCCGTAAACTGAACAGTGCAGGACGGCTGTACGCACGGCACTGCGCACTGGGCCAGGGGTGCAATAACCTAAAGCCCTTACAACTAATCAGGAAGTGCTCTGTTGCTCTGTGTGCTCTGTCACAGAGCAGGAGAGCAGACAGAGCAGCTGCTCTGTTTACTCTGTCGCCAAGACAGGGAGCAGACAGAGCAAGGTACAAAGTACCCCTTAGCTAGTTAGTATAGATAACTATAATTATGCCCACAACTACCGTGAGGGACTCTAGTTCCTCACATTAGTATTCAATAATTCATTTATATCCTACTATTCAGACTCACCTCTGTGCATTATAGCGACAGCGACCCATAGTGACATTAAACCCCCGTCTAGGAGTGTTAGCTTAACAAGCCGTCTTCGGAACGTCCCTTACCTATTAGCGTCTTGCTATACGTTCTGTCTTAACCTACACCAGTCCTCTTAAAGCCTATATCGGGTGCAGGTTGTAATACCTGTTTCTAGCGTTAATATTCACTGTAACACCCTTATTTACAATGGCACTGCCTTGTAATTCAGGCCTTCGTTTGCTTCTGTAACGACCTTGCAGGCCGTCACTTAGACTGGGGCGGCCTGACAAATCCCCCACAGAAGGAACAGTGCAGGAAGACAGTACATACGGTACTACGCACTAGGCTAGGGGTGTAAAGACCCGAAGCCCTTACGACTAATAAAAGAATGCTCGCAGCATGCTAAGTGCTCGCACTATAAGCAGGAGAAACCTTGCGAGCAGAGTGCTCACTTAACAAGCACTTGTAACACCACAAGCAAGGTATAAAGTACCTTGTAGTTAGTTAATATAGATAGCTATAGTTATGCTTATAACTACCGTAAGGGACTTTAGTTCCTCACGCTAATATTTAATTATTCATTTATATCCTACTGTTCAGACTCACCTCTGTGCAGTATAGTGACAACGACTTACAGTGACATTAAACCCCCGTCTAGGAGTGCTAGCTCAACAAGCCATCTTCAGAACACCCCCTACCTGTTAGCGTCCTGCCATACGTTCTGTCTTAACCCGCGCCAGTCCTCTCGAGGCCTGTGTCGGGTGCAGGTCGTAATAGCTTCCTACAGTGCCTTAGGCACTGTAGTACGGCTTAGACTAGTACGTACTTCTTCCTCTGAGACCACAGGCCTATACTACAGCCCTATGGGTTCCTGAAGTTTAATAAACTTTATTTCAGTTCTATAAAGTTTCCTACTTATTAAAAGTAATATTATAAGTGTAAATATGGATTTGCATTAGTTTTGGCTTAATAACGGTATAGTTCTAGTATGTTGAAAATCAAGGTTATATATGTGACAGGGTGAGCGGAAACAGGGGTGGGCGGAAACTAGGCCCCTCGACTTACTCGTTCGTGATTACGGTATAAGGGTTACATTTGCAGCATGCAGAAGGCGAGGGTCCCTTGGTTGCACTTTTTAGACTATGTATCAGAAGATGGGTCGGACACCCCGATCCCCGGCTCCAGGCCACACCAGCTAGCGTGCCACCCATGGCGTCTAGTAACACGGGCCATAGAAACACTCACCATCTGGGAACACACTTGCCATGGTCACAATGTTCCGATTCGGCGCACTATATCCAGAGACACCCGGTTCTTGATCAGCGAACATTCAAAAACAACATCATATGCCTTGCCACAGGGAACAACTTACCGCATTGAAACAAGTACCACAGTGGTTGTTATCAAAAGCAGTGTAGTGGCAAAGCGTGAGACACGGAAACGGATCACAGATGGCTGGACAGTAGGTCAGTGGACCCTTGCAACCAACACAACTACCACCAACGCAAGTCAAGTCGCCAAGACACTAGGTACACACTGCATATCAGTCATAGTAGCCATGGAACCTGTTGAGGACTCGGACAAAAGGGAGGTAACTAACTTGATTCCCGCATCTGCCACAGTTGTTGTCATCTGTCTTCAAGTTGGCGCATTCAAATGGATCGCATGCAGACAGTGGAACAGAGGAGCCTCCGCCAGGGCCGCAGCTGTAGCATGCTCCTAAGCCCTCTGTGGCATATGAAGAGCATGCTTTGGCCTCGAAGGTACCGGTTCCGAACGAGCTATTGCACCATTGCTGGCAGCGCTGGGCGGATGTTGGGGGGATGGCGGCAGAGGCGATATCTAAACATGTCTTAGCTCCCGAATCTGAGTCTTTAGAATGGTTCAGGGGCGTGAAATGTAGTCTGCGGACCTATGAATACCGATGCGGCAAGGGCATAGAGGGAAAACATCAAACTTCTCATGTTGGGTGATATAGCTAAGGTACGGTACGTATTTTGCAAAAAGGGGTAGGCTGTTTTAATAAGATTAAGACCTTGAGATGGCGAGACCAGTCGAGAGGGAAGTGCAATCTAATTATATAGGACTCATTCATATCAGCAGACAACTCTGGTCTAAGCTGTGCTACCCCTCACGTTGACAGCACGGGGAAGGCTGAACCCAATCACCCTCTCCGAGTCTCATCACCCGCCGCTATATGATAGTGTGCTACCCTTTAGCGAGTCTGATTGGCACAATGCTAAAACAACCTAATGCCTACTTAATGCCCACTTACGAGAAGTGCAAGGCTGAACACCATCGTCTCGGAGAAGATGGCTTATTCGTTCTCCGGTATACTTCTTATCCTTGGCGTGTGTGTGCAGCCACTGGCACTGGCACATTGGCGAATCAGTGCACGAAGGAGACGAGATGTTTGGGCGTCATGGTTGTTAGCCGAGGGGCTGAAAAGGGGCTAAAACCCGATCCAGTAAAATTTCCGCTCTTCAACCAATGATATCTTCTGTGGGCCTGGCCTCCGCAATGTTTGCCAGCTTGGGGTTAAGTCACTTGCAGCCAATGTGAGCATGCGGCCGCCAGTGGGACTACCACCATGAGAAGGTCGAAGTGAGCACGATACGACGCAGGAATACGTTCAAGAAGTCCTCCACGAGAAGGCCGAGGGCACGTTCCTGTGGGTCGCCCTCGTTGTCCAGGAACTCGAAGATGTCGACAGCTGGGATGTGCGACAGGTTGTCGACGACGTGCCAAAACGCCTTGACGACCTGTATGCTCGAATGATAGACCAGATTGGCCGACTGCAAAAAAAAGACCCGGAGTACTGCCAGCACGTCCTCTTGACCACCACACTGGCCTATCGTCCGCTTCAGCTGCTGGTAGTGGCCAGATTGCCAGACGCGATTTCCAGCAAGGCCGAAAACATTCGGAAAATCACATCGACCATCTTTCCGTCCGGCACCGCAGCTGTCCACGGCATCTTCCAGCGGTCGCTCGGCGCGATGACCAGGCCGTATGGCGGGCGCATGTTACTGCGGCGGGATATCTACGGTTTAGGCCATCCCGCACACACTGATCCACAAGGTTCAAGTGCCGAATCCAGATCCGCTAGCTTCGATACGGTACCATTGGGAGTTCCGGGCCGATCATCTTTGTTTTTCGAATGGCGAGAACCCCGAGTGCTCAAGAGAACTGATGGATACCAGGAAGGTATCGAAGTTTGGAGTGAACACCTGCTCCACTGGCTTGAGGTTCTGTCTCTCATGAGGAAACTCTCGGGCGTTAAAGGGACGTAGCCTAGAGGCGCTCGCTCCCCAGACACGACGCAAACGAGGGCGCTCACACGACACCTCCAAAGCCGGTAAGACACAATAGAACACACGATGGGTGCCAGCGATCGTTACTAGAGATGGTGCAGGCTTGTGGCCGGTGTTACTAGACAACGTGGGGACCTTACCGTGCGTTAGTAGCCACGGTGGAGGCCGATGGCTGGTGTTACTGAACACCGTGGGGGGGTTGCCCCCGCGTTACTAGACACATTTGGCAGGCCATGGCTGGTGTTACTGGACACATGGGGGGCTGTCCCGGCGTTACTAGACACATTGCAGGCCGGTGCCTGTTGTTACTGGACTGCTGGCTCGAGCCCAAATCCAGATGACACACCCAGAGGCCACACTCGAGCCAGTCAGAGACACCACGCGTGATTGCATCATGTAGACCTTCTGTTCGAGCGATGCCAACTCCAAGGCAGACGAACGCTGTCCGCAGTAGGCTGGGCTTCGAGAGCCTACTGAATGTTCCCGACACCTAGAGGCACAGGGTGTTCGTCTGTTACAACAATGACCAGATCCCCTAAACAAAGCTTGGAGAAAAACTGTCTATGGGAACAGATCGCGGGGTGAAAAAGGTCTATTTTTCTCTTTCACATGACAAATGCAAGCTGCGCGCGAGGCGCTAGTGTATTTAAGGCGGTGTAAAGAGGGTTGGCAAGCTTCGATCTCATCTAGTTGACGTCCCATACTTGCCCTGCCGGGATATTCTGATTCCTCCCATTTAAAAGCTCGAGAGATCTAACTGCCGAGATTATAACTTATGCGTTGCACGAACTCGCTTTGCCCGCTGTTATAGAGCTGATTGATTGCTGCATGGAATACCTGCGGGGCTCCTTCATATGGTAACTCTTGCTGACGGTCCGTGTGAACTTGGTAGGGAAAGCTGGATGGTGATCATCGCCCGCGCGAAGGCGGCAGAGAGAAACAGGGTAGATATGGAGAACTGGTCTCAGCAGCGAGTTCAGGAGGCGGCTGTAGCTGAGGCGGCGGCACTTGCACACGCTGAAGCAGCACAGCGAGAAAGGGATATGGCGGTCAAGTATGCTGAGGAGGCAGAGCAAAACAAAGCATAGGCGGGGGCGATACTACTGTAGCTCTAGAAATTGGGCCTGAGAAACAGAGCCTCACCCTATCTAATATACGAGTGGCCAGAGTTTTCACTAGTTATCATGGGCCTTGGGTCATTGCACCCCTTACCTAATGCCGCACTATGCTAGCACTGTTCTCATGCAGACAGGTCAAGGTCGGGCCGCGCCGCCCTTGGTAGTAAGTACAGTGATCAAGGTCATCTTGGTTTTGGGTTCCACCTCCACCCGCAGCCTTGCGTCCGTTTATGGATGAAGCGCGTCAATCACTTGACCAAGGCACCAGTCACAACGGCGCGATGCACTCGAATTGGCCACTCGACGCCAGGAGCTGCATGCATGCGTGCAGTTCAGCTCGCTGCGCCACGACGCGATGCTCAAGACAGCTGAAACCTCCAACCCGGGTTCCTCGTCCTTCTCTCCTTCATCAAACATCGCGAACCAACCGGCGAGAATGGCAGCGCCGACAGCCAACACGTCCGCGGCTTGCCAAGCACTCAATACGCTCCAGGCTCAAATTCTCCAACACAGGGATAATCTCACGGCGCTGCGCACCATCCAGGCCCCAGGCTTCGTCAACAGCCCCGAGTTCCGCGGCACCACCGACATCCTCTACAGCTGCGTTGTCACCCTCGTCGCTTGTATCTATACGGCTCTCCACCTCAATGTCCCAGCGAAGAGCAGCTTGGGCTATACGCTGGCATACAAGGGCAAATGGGTCTTCATCGGACTCATTGCCCCCGAGTTGGTGTTGTATCTGGCCATCTTACAGTTCGCTGAGGCTTGCAGCTTGGTGAAAGAACTCAATAAGTTGCTGAAGACGGATGCCAGCTTTGAAAGGAAGAAGCCGAAACCTGGAGATGTTGAGGTTGGGATTGAACGAGAGGATCCTGAACGGGCGCAGGGGAACAGGGCGTCAAGTGATGGTTATGGAGGTGCACAGGATTCGACACCAGGTTTAAACGACAGTATTCAATCCGTCAATAGCGACTCTATCATGGCTGCGACTGATGGCGCGACCACAAGCGCTGTCACGAGAGCGATCGCGGTTGATGGGTCGGCTACCCAAAACGAGAATATTAGGAAATCCGAACTCGCTGCCGGAATGGATGATGATCTGACTAATAACGGCAATACCATCAGTACTACTCGATTCTATACCCAGCACTGGCGTGCGGCGCAGCTCACAAGATCAGGTGGACTACCAGTTGGATCTCAAATACGGTTTCTTTGTCGGTATGGGCAGCATCGAGGTTCCAGTTCATGACATCGAGCTGACGAAGCCTGGGGCCACACGAGGGACGCAATTCTCAGGTCGTCAAAGACTCACTTCTAAAGGCGTTCTCCAGCTCGCCAAAGATGGGTATTTTTTGAAGATTCCTCGCTCAAAAATTGACGACAAATGCAAAGCGGATGTCATCCAGAAGGTCCTTGTTTTGACACAAGTTATCTGGATGGCGATGCAGTGCATCGTTCGAAAGGTCTATGGCCTGCCGTTGACATTACTGGAGGTTCATTGCATGGTCCACGTTGCTTTTACCGTGGTACTTTTCATCCTATGGATTGATGTACGTCAGAGTTCCGCCGGGCTAGCTTGTCTGACATGCGCTTTGCAGAAGCCAAAAGACGTCCAAGATCCCGAGCTACTGGATATCACAATTTTAACGATATTATTGCACTAATGGTATGCCCGCCTACTCTCGACCACTGGCACCAGCACTCTGGCTACTCTGGCGGCATATACAGTGGCAGGACCCGCCGCCGTGTGTCAAGAAGAATTCGGGGCTGATATTGAATTTTTTGCAGTACCATGAATCACATTTATCCCCTCGAAAATGCAACCCAAGCGGGTCTTACCTGCCGTATTATATTCGCTTGTCTCTCCATCCTGAATCTCCGAGCGGGCCCGAGACCGAGGGTGAATCAGTGGTTACATCGGACGACACCAAGGAACCGAAAAGTCTTGGGACAGGACAACGTTTCGACTTCGGAGTTGGGTTCGAGTTCATCCTACATGGCCGAACAATTGACGAGTTTCACGGTAAGTATCGTGATGCTTTTCAGATACCAGATATTACGCGGTGGAAACGGATCATTTCTGCAATTGAAAGAAGAGAAGGGCCTATTCGCCAAGTCCAGCGTTTCGCGTCCGACGAACACTTTATTCGATACCCCGACTGCTATTACCACCAAGCCTTCTCCAGACGACCAGACAACGTTCACCAGATTGATAGAGAAAGGATAACGCATTACCGGACTCATTATCAACAACCCGCCGATTTCTACAGGGAGATGCTGGACCCATTTAGTCTCGCCTACTTCATTTTAACGACAGAAGTCCTCCTGTCGCTCATCCTTGCTCTGCCTGCCGCGTACGGCGGGATACACCTCGCGGTTGCAAACTTTGGCTTCCCATCGGCGCCAGAATCATTATGCTGGAGGATATCGTCGATATACACCATAGTGGCCTTGCCAGGAATCATGTTATGGTCATTCGTTCTCGGGATCTTATTTCAAAGACTCGTTTGGAAGCACCTGAATGGCGGCGAAGTTAAATTTGTTCGATTTCTGCTCAATCTGCCGAGCTGGACTTTGTTGATCGGGTATATTGTTGCACGGACTTATTTAGTTGTGGAATCTTTTGCGAGTGTAAGGGCTGAGCCGATAGGGGTGTTCTGGACACCGGCTTGGTTACACATGATTCCTCATATCTGAGGAATTGGGAGTTTCTTGGAAGTTTGTGGTGATCCCTAAGTCTTAGGAGGGTCAAGAAGGGAGCAAAAGCATGAAGCAGAGGTCACCCGCCGTTGTTCCTGATCAGTATCGTCAACGACGCCCAAATTCAATATGATCGAAGCACCGTTTCAGATTTGCGCCCCCTTCGATCTTCGAGAAGTCTTCCGGCAAGGCCACCGATCCTCGTGTGGCATAATGTGGACTGCATCTCAAGCCGCAAAATAGGCAGCGTCCTGCCTGCTACAGAACCATCTCCTAGCTGCTTCAGGGGGAAAAGCCGGGGTCAGACCAGATTCTACAAAGAATGCAAATCGCCCCTTGTTTATGGAAGATTCGTAAAACTCGGTTCGCGATGCGGTTACGCTGTTCCTGGAAAACACCTCTAGGAGAGACGGAGATCATACAATCTTCTCCCTCTCACGTGCACTACGAGGTCCTTGTGCAGGTTTCCAATTTATAAAAAGGGCCCCAATTTATAAAAGGGGCCCTTTTTTGGCCAGCATTTCAGGTAGCCAAGTTCAGGTGGGTCACCCTCTGGGACCGAAAATTAAGCGATTGGTTATTAAAAGTGGGCTAAATCCGCTGATTTTCGGGGTCACGGCGGCCCCCCTTTGAGTTGCCCCTCTTCCTCCTTTAGAGCAATACAACGGTTCAACGAATAATCAAGAAAACGTGCACTTGGTGTAGGCTCTGATAAATTTTACAGGGCCTTATCTACCCGTTTCGGGGGTGGCTTGAAGGGAATTCCATATCTTTTCTCAGAGACGGATCAAAGTGCATGCTGCGCTCCAAACACTAACGCCCTTCGCAACCAGGACGTTTCCCAGGAAAATGACAGCATCAACAAATGGCTTAGGATTGTTGAGCGCTCTGCTGTCATTGTTGGCATTGGCGCCAACAACAACACTGGCTGCTCCACGAGACTTCAATCAGTTCAAAGCCTAGTATCCGCAATTCGGCTTCATTTTCGAGCGCATTCTGAAGGAGAACTGCTCGCAAGAACGGCATTTACCTCTACGGCACAGAGGAAAATTTCACGATACCGTGGTTCGACGGCGCTGGGGAATATACCCGATACGTCCAGCCGACGGTCAAGGGGCCTGCTGGAGAACACTAACGAATACATCAAGACCAGCTTATCCATCTCGAAGCTGATCCTTAGCCTTGCCCCAACCATTCTGGCGCTGACTGGGGCAAGCTCGCTCGAGACATCACTCGTCGCCATCATTGGGAAGCGGCCGATGCTCGCCATGATGGTGGCCCTGGGGTCCCCGGGTATTTACATTGATCGCGCGTTCAAGTATCAAGATCCCCGGGAAACACTGGCGGGCCAGGAGGGACGGTATCACCAGGCGTGGGACCCATCGTCTACCTGCATGCGACAGTTTTACGGGAGATCCATGGTTGTCTTGCAATACATTTTGTTGCTAGGGTCGGTAGCCGATGTCGCACTCGTGAGCTGGGATCTAGGAAGGATGGCCATCTGTATGGTGGGGCCGAGCTTTATCTACTTTCCCCTGACATGGGCTCTCATCGGCATCTTAGTACACGTTGTTGGGGCCATTGTCCTACGGCTTCGGGCCCGACGTGCCGCCACGCCAGTAGCAGCACCGGCAGGGAAACCCACCCAACATAGACGGGGACTACTCTTCCAGATCCTCCGTCGTTTGCGGACGCTAGGGACCCTTGAGTTTAGCCTCCTTTGAAAACAGGCGCACAACGGCGAGGTCATCCAGGTCGAGTGGCTCGACGAGTCGGTGGCGTTTCTAGTGATTGCCTGGTTCCACTCGCTGTGCTGTGTTTCACACCTCATTTACGGCACTGTTATTTTCTCTGGTGTGATCTTCCTCGGACCGTTAGATGCGTTTTTGGTCTTTCTGAGATACCTGGTGTCTTGCCTGCTTTGTCGTATTGTCTTGATGTACGAGCTCGCGGGGCTTCGGGAGGCATATAACAGCGGTGGCCTGCTACCTGGGGTGGTTCCCCCGCGGGATTTCGAGAACAAGGATGGGGGCGGCTGATAGGTTTTGGAGATACTCAGTGAGAACGTTGGCAGGGACGACCGTCTCAACTTTGGTTGGTGAAGTTGGTTGCGGTATATGGATATGGAAATGGATATTGCCCCGGGTATGGTCGGCCTGAAAAGATGAATGAATCCCGGCAAATCTCTAGATGAGCACAAGGACCTGTCAGAAAGAAAAGGATTCAGGGGCCCTGGGCTTCCAGTTATCGGAGCTGACTGGATGCCTGGCGCTGCCAGAGCGCCAGTGAGCCTCAGCTACTATAATGGCGAAGCCTGAATTCTATAGAAAGGTCTACAAAGAAGAGGGTTGTCGCTGGAAGCCAGATCTCGGACGGACAATACAATCAAGCAATTGCAAACCCCTCAAATCCACCGAATCCTGTGTGCAGCGCTTCTGACAAATAGCGGCTTAATTAAGTTGCGGATTTTGTAGGATGTAAGGGCTACAAAGCGGAGCAGAGATGACATGCGGCTTTACAGGTGAGTGAGAAAAGGCGTCCTTAATGCCAGATTTTCGTTCGTGGAGGCAGGGCGAATTTAAGGGATAACTGAAGCATAAAGCATACAAACCAATCTGCCGTGATGATCTCATGCTTATTCTGCCAATTCAAGATCCGTTATGGTGTAGATAGAACTCGCGCAGTGGGCTTGAAGGCTCTTCGCGCATCTTGGACTGTTTCTAAACACATTTCGTCGCCAAAGTTCAGTCTATCGTGGATGAATCCTCGGAGTAGTTAGTGGTCTAGTAATGTGACAAACAAATCCTGTTTGGGGCCAGGGGGGCAAATAATTATAGCCCTCTGATCACTCATCAAGCTGAAGAGGATAGGCATAGGCACCATTGTTGACCAAATACTGGGTCTATTAGCGACTAGCAGGCGCGTGATAAGTTGTCAACTCGGCATGAACTACCTTGTAGATTTAAAGTTTATTCATCAAGCTTTCATACCCCGAAGCCACATCACTTCGGAAATAACGACAGTCAGGTATTTTCCTGATCTGATTATCAGTTTTCTCACAGCATTGCGGCGTTCCATCCCCACAGGCATTTATGGGCCAATCTAGATGATGATCTGGTCGGTTTAGGAAGTAGGTAGGGAATGCGAGGGGATCCCAACGTTACATCAAGCTGGGCTTTCGGGTAGACCCCCCGAAAGATACTTTTAATGTTGCACGGTAAAGGAACTTTTCTTCCCAGCGAACCAGGGGCTTCGTTTTCGCTGACTTGGGGACCGCTGACTTAGGGATAAGTGCACGTCAATGGCTTCGAGCTTGACATCATGCAAGCCACTGGCCAAATATATAAGGAGACCCAAGACCTCCTCTTGGCTGGTCTCCTATCTTGCTTCATCACACTGATTGTTTGCTACTGCACTTCGCTCCTCCTGCATCAATACACACGTTAAACACGCTCCACCTGCCAAAAATGAACCTCAAGTTCCTCACTGCCTTGGCATTCGGCCTCGCTGCCTACGCTGTCGTCCTCAGCGGCGACCTCGCCGCACGCGATCAGGGGGAAAATCTGCTAGTCCCCAGACAAACCTGCACCAGCCCAGCACCATCCAAGGGCAACGTCATCCAGGTCAACCTTATCCTCTTCTCAGACAGCGGCTGCTGCAACCAGGTCGCGACCGACTCCGAAGCGTTTGAACTCGAAGCAAAGGGAGGCTTCTGCAACCAGGTTGGCGGCAGCGGCTTCCAGAGCCTGCGCCAAGCTGTTGGTCAAGACGTGTTTGGCCGGAACCTGCGCATCTTTGCCTTTGCCTCGTCCGACTGCAGCGGCGCCGCGGGCATTATTGACTTATCCAACAACTTTGTGTGTGACCAGTTTGGGGGGGCGATGCATAGCTTCTCTATTCAGACCTAATCGGCTTTAAGGAGGCTAGGTTTTGCAGGGGGGAGGGACATTGGCCTAGGTTGCATGGAGAGTTCTTGGTCCTATGGATCACATTTGCGCGAAGTGGTGGGGCAGGAGACATCTCAACTACCTCTCTCCATCAGGCTCTCGCGCCTGTTGGGGACTTTTCAGATAATATCGGTATTAAATTGTTGATTTTTAGTCCATGTGTGCGCTGTATGAAAGAGCCTGCCGGCTAGTGTGAACTCCATCGATGGCTTAGCAATGAACATCGGTTTGACTCTGGTGCAATTTAGACCCGCAACAAACAGGACTGGAACATCGGCTTCGTGAGTTTCTCTTGCCGCCGTGCACACTGTGGTTGCACACCAGAAAATAGCAACAAGCACTCAGGGCGGCGTGGTGGTGTAGCGCAACAACTGATTACGGCTGTGGGGTTGCTCCTTTCATAGGAGATTGACACGTCGCATTGATGACAAGCGCATTTTCCTAAGGAAAGCGCCGCTTCCTCACTGACTGTGCTGGTTCCCAAGCAGAGGCACGGTCTCTCTCATTTTCCCCACATCATAAGGCATAACCCAAATCTCTGGGTGTGGCCGTTCTCTAAGCCTGGAAAACTGGGCCTGTTCCGTAGCGACCAAGAGTTTAGTTATCACCGCCTTCTTTTTCTGGAACGCTGCGCATCAACCGGGATACATCACGACGTGACAATGCCCCTACCCGATCGAGATCTGTTGGATATCCCAGCCTCGGGCCTCAATGTCGCTTCCACGAACTAGGATGCTCGAGTGGCAACTCCCGACGGCGGTGGAGAATTAGGTAAGATGTTCTCCTGTCAAGATCAGCCCAAGGGTTGTTTGCGTCACGGACTCTAACAATTTCTGTACCTCATAGTAAACGAGGTGTTGGAATTTGGCCCATGGTTGCCTACCTGAGGTGTGCAACAGCCTATTGTTGTACCCTAAAGTTGCCCTCAGCAATTTCTATGTTCGTGCGTGATCCTGAGCCGCTCCTGAGCTAGGGTGAGCTATGGGTGAGCCTAGCTTGCACAGCCGTGTGGCCTAATTTTGGACCCTCGATTAAAGTTGCCATCTGGAGATTCCGGTGCGCTCCTTGGTTTTATGCTAACTATACTAAATAAGGTGCGGCCACGTCAGCGGTGACGTTGTAAAATATAATTCGTTTAGCCCACGGCGGTGACGCGGTCATCGACATCGAGACGGGTTACGCTAAATCTCAGGCCGCGTCGTCGTCGACATTGCAGTCTCATGTGGACGCCATCGCGGCCAAGGGCGTGCACAGCTTTTACATCACGTCGTTTGGGTACAATACTAACTTTACCTAGGAGCCGGCTAGTGCCACCACAGTTGCCGGGTCGCGACATGGAGGGGAAGACGGTGGCGGAGTAAACCCCTTTGGCACTAAATTTTGAGACACGTTGCAGGGCTCATGTTCCTAGTACACACAAAGGACTTCCATAGAGGGATGCTTGATCGCTGTCAGTCTTTGCGAATGAAGGGCTCGATGCTGTTCTGCCGTTTTGTCTACAGAGTTGGAGGATCGAGGATCTCATGGCTGGAGATGTTGTAAACTGTCGATAGCGTCATTTTGTTCAATTTTACGGCTGAGTTATCAGGGGCTTTGACCAATCAAGTCAGGAGTTGATGCTAGTAATTTATGTAGGTGTGAATGAGGATCTACGTGCTACTTGACTTCCAGATTGGTGCGCCTGGCGAATGTTGTCCTCATCAACATCAGCTGCCGGACCACACCACCCAGCGTCGCTTTTTCTTAGGCATTTGGCAGGGTACTTATCATCAAGAAGTGACGGGAACTGGCTTAGACTGAATGTGTACCCGGCTAGGCTGACAAGCGGGGACCCAACGTGTATCCCAAGATGCCCGAGATCAAGAAGTTTGATCCGAATGACAGGTTCTGCTTCAAGCTGAACACGGTCGAAGGGTGGGCGCTGCGGAATGACTTGGAGCTCTGTGCAACCCAACTCCTGCACACTACGTACTGTAGTGTGTGGGAGAGGAGATTTTTGAGATGCAATGGGACCTCAGGCTTATTGAAGTCTCTACGTACTAACATGCCTAGGTGGTACCCATTCCGCGTAACAAGTTGCTGCAGCTGCATATCGGAGACAATGCGGTCGTGAAATTGGTGGTGCTCTCGGAGGGGCCGCCCAGGTGGTGGAACCCTGCGAGTGGCTATGATTTGTTGAGCTCCAGAGTGCTGACAGCTGTAAGCTGAGGCAGTGTCGGCGATGCATCCCCCATGCATTGTCAATAAAGGCATTGTTGTGACTGGACAGCTCATCAGCGAGCCAAAACCGAGACGATGGCCAAGGTTCCTGAGCCTTCTAGGGCGTCTGGAGTCCAGAACTGTCGTACCTCCCATCTTCAAGTTTTTTTCACTGAAACGATCTCCCCACATATATTGGCGCGATGAGAAGAAGCGTCCGTCACGACGGAGAACGGGATCCGATGCCTGACTCCCCTGGCACTCAGGCTTCTTACGTGAGGGACTCGGATGTCCTGGCAACACTCGGATTCGCTTCGACACCACGGGGCACTTCGTTGCAGGAAAAGGCCGCTGCACTCCGCGACGCTTCGAGACCGATTTTCGCGCGACTTCGGCGGTTCTGGGTCATTGAGATTCTCTGGTGTCTGGTTGGAGTTGGTTGTGCAGTCGCGATTGTCGCTGTTCTCGCCCAATTCGACGGGAAGGAGCCCCCAGCATGGCCGGTCGGCATAACCCTGAACACATTTCTAGCCTTTCTGGCGTCTCTCGCCAAGGCCGCGCTCCTCATTCCCGTCACCGAGGGCATCGGGCAGCTGCGGTGGATCTGGTATTCTCACAGGGCCCATCCAGCGAGCGATCTGGAGGTCTTTGATGCGGCAACTCGCGGCACAATTAGCGGTTTGACATTACTGCTCTCCTTCAAAGGAGGGTAAGTGACCTGGGTCCTCCGTGTTTCGTCCCGCCTCTAACAGTTCCGCAGGATCTTGGGGTTCGTCGCCGCACTGATCACCGTGTCGAGTTTGTTGGTGTCGACGGTCAGCCAAGGCGCGATCCAATACCACAATCGACTTGCACCCACGAATGCCAGCACAGTGGAAATCCCCCGGCTCACTGTCCTCAGCTCTCAGCAGTTCTTCCTCGACCTGGGTGGGGACATGTACCTCCGCGCCCTCGATCTTAAGAGACACATCACCATTGGGGCTCTCACACCCACCGGTGAGCAAACTGCCGACGATCCGGTGGATTGCAGCACCGGGGAATGCGTCTTTCCCGACTTTGCCACCGTGGGTGTCTGCAGCGACGCCGCCGACGTGTCCGACTCGTTAGTAACGACCCGTCCCCCGCTACGGGACTGGGCCCTAGTAGGTCTGTCGTCAAACAACACCTGGTCTGCCGCTCTCCCGGGCGGTTATAACCTAACCATTCCTACCCTATACGCGTTTGATATATTTTTCCCAAGGAACTTTGTTCCGTCTATCTCATTTCAGCACCTCAGAAACCAGACGTTCGCCAGCATCTACCTCATCTACTCCAACCTCGTTGACCCCGGAGACCCCCAGTCCGAAGTGGAGTTTGGGGCCGCCGAGCTTGCCTGGTACTGGTGCGCAAAGGCGTACTCGGTCAACGTGACAGGTGGGAGGCAGCGCCGGAAGGAGCTTTCCCGATCAACTAGGATCCTCAACCAAACAAGCATCTCGAACAATATAGCTGGTAATAAGCAGTTTGCTTACTGCTGGTTTGAGGTTATCGCCAAATGCGAGCAGCTCCCTTGGGGCACCACGACGATGGAGCCGCCCCTAGGATTTGAGGAGCATCCGCCCTTCGTCATCCACGAGCTGTCTAGCCTGGGTATCTCATTGGTGCTGCAGCAGTCTTTTTGGGAAGGCCTGAAGCCTCCGGTGACTAGCCCTGTTTACAACACCTCCGCGCAGCTGCCCGCCCAGGAGGGGATATTCAGAGCTCGTGGGAGGAAGATCTGGCGTTCCCAGAGTGACTTCGGCATGGCGTTTGGGATAAACTTGTGGAGGGATTTCTCCGGCGGTGTTGATCCAGCAGACCAGGTCGATGCCCTGAGGAACATAACCGCCAACATCGCCACGGGCTTAGAAGACTTGTACGTGATTTACACGAATATCCCCAAGAGTACATAGCTGCTAATAATACGTCTCTAGTCTCAGAGCAGACTGGAAGACGCACCCGCAGGCTGCTCGTCCCGTTCAGGGCACCGTCCATACACCAACATCCTATGTCGTGATTCGCTGGCCCTGGCTGTCCTATCTTATGGCAGAGATTACGCTCTCCGGACTCTTCCTAGTTGCCGTTATTAGCTGGGCTGCTACGACCAAGGCCGGGCCGCTCAGGGGTTCCACTATAGCGACACTGTGTGCCCTGGATGAACCAACAAGACAAAGCCTAGGTCATATCGGGAACTATGAAGACCTACGCAGGCGGGGTGTGGCTATACAAGTCAAGCTTGTCGACGGGCCGGATGGTCTTGCGCTGAGAAGTGTCAGCTGAGTGCGCCTCACCAAGCCAAAGCAGGCGCAGCGGGCGTGACAGGCCTCGGTCCAGTTGTTGACAAATTGCCCACATATTTGCCCACCACCAACACGGGGATGGAAAATATTTCCAGCACGTTGTGGTTATCTGGAGCTTGTTTGGTTATCCCGCACTTGAAGTTTCGTTTCAACTCTGATTGAAGGGAGGGTCGGGCGCCGCGACATGGCAGGCCCGGTTCTGGCAAGCGAGTTAAGTAGCATTGGGTCGTACAAGATCAAGGTTTGTTCGGAGCCGGCGCCGAGCGCGTGCCTGAGTGAGTTTGTGATGCGGTAGAGCGAGCAGTCGTTGCGCAACAGGAGTTGGAGCTGGCGGGTCGATGTTCATGAAAGAACCTTGGAAGACTTACTGGCTTTTACAACGCAGGGTATGGCGTTGAAAAAGATCTTTTTTTGGACTAATGTTTGCACATTAACTTTACTACCATAAGCTAATGGCGGCCGTTTGCATAGAGAGAAAACGGTGGTTCCGTGGCAAGGTAAAACGATAGTTACGTACACCGGACCGGTGTCCCAAATCCGGGCTCAGGAACACATCCTCGTAACCACATCGCTCCATTTTAGATCACGGCAACTATAGCCAAGATAAGCTCCTTGAGCTCGCCTCGGCTGAGGTTCAATGACTAATACGGACTTGGTCAGACACAAATGTTGGGTAAGACTAGGTACCTATTGAGGTAGTCGGTCTCTAAAAAGAAAAGAGCCGCATCCAAGGACGGTTAGCCTAAAATCAGGCTCGCTTCACCCTCGGCTCACCTTCGGCTCACCTTCGGCTCACCCCCAGCTCACCCCCAGCTCACCCCCAGCTCACCCCCAGCTCACCCCCAGCTCACCAGATCACAAAATTGTCAACTTTACGCGACGAGGGACAGGTTTTGGGCCAGATGGCGCCGGCCCATTCCCAGTCCCCACCTGGGAGAAAAAAAAACGGTAGTCCCAAAAAGCGACTTTGTAACTAGCGTATTCAGTCTCCGTTTTAAGGTTCTGCGTTGTGGTAGTTATACCTGCCTACTGCGCAACTGATCTTTCCCAGCCATAAAAGGCAGCTCAATCCGTCCTTTACTACCTACCACACGACTATTCTTTCTTAGACGCCGGTTAGATAAAGAGGCAGTTCGATCCTCCTTACCACCTACCACACAAGTCTTCTCTCTCTCGCGTATCCCTTGTGTCTATACTTCTCCTCGTACCCTGTCGCGCCTTACCGGCCCTCACTCTTCTACCTTACGTTGAGTTTAATTTACTCCATATTGTTAAAATATGCCCCAGGGTTCTTCAAGGGGCTTGCTCCCCTTGAGGAAGAGGTGCCGTGGATGACATGTCGTTGAGTGTGGTCGGATTAGAGGTGGTGGGCCCCACCGTGGTGGGGCTGTACAGGGGTCCGGCACAGACCCCGGAACTATCCTTTTCTCAACACCAAAGAAGATTCCATAGATCCGTGGCATACCCCACTGAGCCCTCTGGAACTTCAGCACTGTACACACTTTTCCTTCTGTAGTTAGTTACCTTCAGAGCCCTGTGGGCCCTGAAGGGGCTTCCCCACTGCTGTAGAAAGCTCTCTTCGAGAGCTTTCCTCAGGATAAGAACTCCCCACTCACCCCTGTAGTTAGTCAGTTCTCTTCTCTTCTCCTCAAGCAAGTTACACCTAATTAAGCCTCTATTATTCAGTGCAAAGTCCACTGTAAGCCTCTATCTTATGCCCCGAAAGAATCCTCGTACAGTACTACTGCCACCGTATTCTCGCTTCCTTTGGCTCTTCGCCATCGTACCGCAAGCCTTCTGCTGCGCCCACTGCAGGACCACGGCCCTGCAGTAGCCTGTACAGGTACTACTTCCTAGGCCTGTCAGGCCACAAGCTTTAATACTAGTGAAAGTCGCCCCATTTTCGATTCGAGTTCCCAAGCATCTCGAATAATCGGCTCCAGCTCTTGGTTCCATTCGTCAAGATCTTTTTGTGCCTGCTCCTTCTCCGCTTTTGTTTCCGGAAGCCAGCAATGGCAAGGCCCTTTCCGGTCGTAAGTAAAGCAACCCTAAAATATGAACTCAGAGTACCCTTTCCATCGTTTACGAATACAACTCTTTAAAAAACGCTCTTTAGTTTTCCTCCAGATCCGATATCCTCCCCGACGATGAAGTAAAATAATAGCAGTTTCATCAGACCAAACAACACGTTTCCTATCTTCCAAGGTCCAATCTTGGTGATCAATACACTACCCAAGTCGATCCTTTTTCATCTTCTTCGTCAACCCAGGCTTCCTCGTTGGCTTGGTCTTCTTGAACCCTGCTTGCTTGAGAATCCTCCATATTGTAATAGCCGAGATATCGAGACCCTCCATACTTAACTCCCCAGCCAGATCAGCACAAGACTTCTCACGGCCGTACCGGTCTTTCCGCACCTTCTTAACCACCTTCTCAATATTTTCAGGAGTTTGTTTGCGTGGACGGCCTGGTCGAGGAGCATCTTCAAGCCACTCATCTTTAATAACTAGAGGCCGAATATTAGGATCAAACCCGCGTTTAATGGCCCTGCCATAAATGCGGTTGATTGTGCTGATAGATATGCCAGTTTTCGCAAATATTTCAGCCGAAGTAAGACCAATAAGAGGGGATTTAAGGGTAATAACAAGCGCGTGCGTTGAGATATCGGTATTCAGTGCCATTATGGCGATTCTAGTTGAGTTGCAAGTGTGCATGTGGATGTGGAGGGGGAGGAGGGGTAAAATTACGTGGCCAGATGGCAAGTGTAATGGGGGACGCCATGTAATAAACGGGGTTGTGGTTGGCGTGGCATTGCGCAGGACTTTTGAAATGGACCTCCGTAGCTACTAAAGAACTAAGTCGAAACATTATGTCTTCGGTAATGGACGCCGTATCGAGAGTGCGAAGAAAATTATTCCATGTTTCTAATGCAGACTCGAGAACATTCCAAGACCTGCGTCCTCGACGATCTACGGATTCTGCCAATAATTAGTGGCGGAAGATCTACGACTCCTGTGGAGTATCTCTCATCGGTGTCTGCTCCCTTGAACTTGGAGACTATGCCCCTAGCGGACCCGGACCTACTTCAGCAACGTGATGAGGCTGTCAGATAAGAAGCTTGACCATGAGAGCTGAACTGGCGTAGCCAGTTCGGCTGGTGTGGTCGTGGTAGTTCAGCTGGTGTGGTTGTTGTAGTTCAGCTGGTGTGAGTCAACGTTGCCACACACCTCGCCACCTACCACAAGTATAATAGGAGCTCTCTGGCTCTGCCAGAGAGCACAAGAAGAACAACACACAAGCAATACAATCACTCTGAACTAATTCAATCCAAGGTGCCGTGCTTCTGACAGAGGCTACTCTTTCAGACTTTGAAGCCCAGCTCAATGCCGCACTTCAAGGAGTAGATGCCATAGAGAAGACCGAAGAGATCTACACTTGGAATTTCTCTCCGACTGAAGCTATCCGCTGTGGCGAAAGCCAGCTGGTGGAATACCTATTATCCGACGATACTAACTGGGATCAGAGCATACTGGCTTTACTTAAAGCGGAGGACACCGAGACCAAAGCGAGTGGGAAACAAGGCCACAAAAATGGTGAGGCAAAGGTGACCAGTTCCCCGCCTTCGGTCGTGAGTGCTGGCTCTAGAAACTTGAATTGAATTAAATTGAATATACTGTGCATAGTACTTTGCATCACTCTTCATACACCAAACCGCTGTATTCATCAAGTGTATCCCACGATAAATATCAACTGAGGGTCGAGAACCCTATTTTAAGAGTCCGAAAAAGCCTGAAACTCGGCCAGTGGAGGGCAACATTTCAGGGGGACTTGTCTCAGCCAGTTACGCTGCTGCGGGCTGTAACAAGAGCTAGGCTCCGTGACCAAGAGTATGGGGCTTCCAATCAGCAAATATGTATTCTTTAGGTCTTCATATACATTCCTTTAGACAATTTCAACCTGCACCTCATTTCTGAACCAGCCCGTTCTAGTATATTCCAAGCGCGATATCTGCTTGTGAGTGTTAATACCAACACGCCTGTATGCACCAGGTCTGCCCTGGGCTTGCGTCAGGACTAAGAAGAATGAGTCGACATCGTTTGCCTTGAGGAGAAGCAAGAGAACCGAAGACCCTAACGAAACGGCTCCGTCCAGGCAGTCGCTGATGGAATCGACCGTACAACAAACAGGGGGCGTCTGCCTGCTATCAGTCTCGACATCAAAGTGGGATGTCCCCGCCCACACTATCCTTGCGAGTTGGACGGGCGCCACAAGCACGATTGACCCTGCCTCAACCTCCCCTCGAGCGTCCGGCCCGGCTAGTGTTGTGTTGGCACTGATAACGCGCGCGCGCGCACCCTCTTCTTCAGATAGCGAAGAATAAAAGAAGACCCTCTGGGTTATCGACGCCCAGGACCAGCTCGGGGCGCGATAAACGACCGGGCGGGAGTTGGTCGTAACACTGAGGTCTCGACACCACGCCAGGTCGTTCAGTAGACTTTTCTCCCACAACCCCGCAAGATAGCGGTCTCCGGGTCGCAGGCCGGCAAATTCCAAAGCCAGCCCGGCCAGGGCCGGCAGCAAGTCCTTCTCAAAGGTCAACGCAAGACCCGAGTACTCCTCCACAAGAACACTTTGGGTCAATGCAGTTTGCATCAACCAGGCAAGCCCTAAGGAGAAGTCCAAGCAGATTCCGCTAATGTACCTCATCTATCAACACGTAAAAGCTGTCTTAATGTCTCTTAACAACCATATGCCTCCACACTGGGTCCAGCAGTCCGACGTAACGAAATAGACAAGCAGCTCGGTTACAGATATGTTAGAGGCGTCCCCCCAGAGTTAACAATATACTGGCTTCAGTAGCTTATATTAGAAGAGTACTAGAAACGATGTTAGATTATCTAAGAACTCGGCTCGGCGCTTTCGATCCAAATATATACCGGACGCCAGCCCATCCCTTAGGGAAAGGCTAATCAACCTTATGCGAGTATACGTGGTAAAGAACCACAGATTAGCAATGGTAAGTCAGGTACTCCGATTTAATGCACTCCAGAAAGCGCTCTACCATAACAGCCACACCCACCTTCTCTCGCATTTACTAGATGCCTTCCAGGACTCGTTCTGCTCGGTTAACCTCGATAAAGTCCTCGCTTTTACGGTACTGGCAGTTAACTGTCTGGGGGAGTGTCTTCCCGTCAACTATACGGCAACTTTAGGGTAAAACAACAGTGCGACCACGGAACAGGCCTTACGTCTGCACTAGGTTTGAAGCCCTGGACACTCGACGACAATCATCATATTCTATGGGCTTGGAGGCCCATAGCGCTTCGCTGTCTGGACATATACTCGGCAATTCTTCGTGTTTCAGACTAAGAAATGAATAGAAGAATCAAGAAAGCCGAAAGCCTCTTGGGCCCTGAGATCCTCCGCGTTCAGCCCCCGGTTTCATACCTACCAAGATGCGCCTTTACAATCTCGACATCCCAGCACCCCCCCTCAAAGAAAGACAAGATGCAACCAACTCCCAGATGACTCCCTCGATACCAAGGTAGGTACCTGTCTCAATTTTCGGCATCAGCCAAACACCCCTGGTATCATCCTCGCAATCCGATTCGACCTTTTGAGTGTTTTCGGCGTACACTCGGTAGTCTCAGCGACAATGGGGTTGACCAAACTCTTGTCCCACACCCTGTCATCGGCATACTGCTTCGAAGCCGCTTCGACAAACACTATGGTTGCCTCCGACACATCCCCCTTTTCCTCCCAAACTCTACCTGGGTGCGGCTCCGGGGCATCGAGAAGCAACGGAGCTGTCTGAGCCCGAGTGTCAGACTGGCCTTTCAGGAACTGTTGCTTAGACGTAGCCGTCTGCACCTATCGGCTACGTGGACTAATGTACACAGCCTGCTCCCGTTGTATAATTATGTTGATGATGTTTTTGCTCTGTGCCTCCTCTGCTCCGCTCTGCTCCTATTGTCACCAAGCTGTCTTGCACCGCAGTTGTCTCGCCGGCGCCCTGCCTTATCTTCAGCATATCCCGGATGAACTTGGACGTCATCTGAAACGCTGGATTATCCGCATCGCTAAATTGACACATGCAGACGTGGTCTGCGCCGACAGGCACCGACCTTTCCGTGTCCAGCAACATGTGGGCACACATCTCGTCGACGACGGTGGAGGTCGCGCCTTGCAGCGGCCGGGTTTTGTGGAACGTCGCCAGGGTGTAGTTGGGCGCGATCTGAGTGAAGTCCTTGCTGATCTCGGTGAGGTCGCGCGAGTTGCGTATGAGGGTCTGGATGATGCTTGCTGTCTTGCCTTTGCCCATCATCATTATGGGCGCGAACCCTTTGGCAATGGAGAGCCATTGCTTTTTGTCGGATCCGAAGTGAGGGGCTCCAAAGAAGAGCTATAGATGGGTGAGGTAGGTGGGTGGTCATGTCAGCGGAGTGTATCGGCTGCCGCGGGTAACGCCTTGGAGATAAGCACTCACAACACTCCGCGTCGCCGAGGCAATCGACGCGTATCCCTCCTCATGGTTGCAGAAGCACAGGGCCTGCTTGGCTATCAGCCCACCGAGGCAGTGGGCGACAAAGACAATAGGCCTGGACGCATCCAAGTCGTCCCGACGCATGTCGAGGAGGTTAAGCAGTGTCTTAGCGTGCTCTCGGATACCGGCGACGGAGTCGATTTCGTAAATATCACCGGGGTAGCCATACGACAGGACTCTGGTGTTGGGGTGGGCCTTGGGGAGAAGGTTTCTGGGCCTGAACATCACGTCGTTGCCACTAGTATGGGTCCAACTCCCGATGGGGTCACCATTCAGACCGTGGATAAGGACTAGCCTGTGTCCTTAGGTGGTTAGCAACGGGATTCTGTCTGTCTAGAGGCTTCGGTTTGTGGGTGACATGCTCTGAAGTGCTGGATTCGGGGGCGTGGAGGATGCTGAGGCCCCCTTTCTTTCTGGGAGGCATCTTGTTAGGTCTGGTGTCGTCGTTGCCGCAAACTTGGGTTCGGGTTATGACTGGGTTTGGTTTAAGTTTGCTGAGTATGTTGTTTTGACTTGCCAAAATAGAGTTTCTAGTGCTGCTTTCTCACTTTGGCGGAACCCTTGTCGGCCGTGAGAGCTGCTTATAAAATGTGGCAGTAAGTTACCTGGAAAACGGTCGCAAATCCACGCCAGCCGGGTAGAGACGACAAGTGAGACCCGATAGGATGTCAGCCGGGGTCTTTCTGGGTCGTCCAGTGAGATTCAACGCCACGGACGGTAACCTTGAACGTGGCAGACAGCAGTTCCCCCACGTTCATTCCATTTAGGACCTGAGAGCTCGCTAGTTAGAGCCATCTGTCGTCTTTGGAGTCTGCCCGAAACGGCCCAACATCACTTGGTCTTCCGTCAAGCCCGGCATTGAACCCCGTGTGTCAAGTGATTGGCTTGCGAACTTGCGTGGAGGAGGAACTTCTGCAGTTGGAGTGTGCTTTCAATTGGGTAAGAGTTGCCGCCTGCTGCCTGGCTCACTACTGGCCCCTATTATTCTGGGCTGCTTCGTAGGTATTTACGCCTGAAATGTGCCCAATATGGGAAGCTGGTCAACACCCCGACTTTTTAGTGTTGGGTAGAGCCTTTTCTAGGAAAGGGACAACGATACCGAAACTTTTGATCACTTTACCTGTTTCCATCTCTCTCTGTCATGCCCCTTTCCCCTTTACCTTTATTCCTTCACGCCTATTCTACTGCCCCAACTCTTTGTTTTCCCAATATCATGTCATGGGCGTAGATGCCCAAGTTCTCCTGGGGCGGGGGGGTTATCCCCCTGGCGGTGCACGAGCAACATGTTTCTGAAATTCAAGACGAAAAGGCAATGCAGCTCGTGCAGGAGGTGCCAGCAGCAGTCGAGAGCTGTTCCGAAGGCGCGTTGCACACAATCAAATGCCCGTCCGACGGAAACTACCCCCGTCTCGAGTATGTGACGCTCCGTCCATCTCTAAACCAAAGTACTCTACTCATATTCACACACACACAACACAGCATCATCACGGTCCACGGACTCAACGGCCACTGGGAGAAAACTTGGACGACGAAATCATCCCAGCCCGGTCAGCCAGTCATGTAGTTAAGAGAAATTCTCCCAGAAAGATTCCCGGGAGCGCACATTATGAGCTTCGAGCACAACGCGCGCAGTGTCACTCCGCATGGGGTGCGCGAGAACGCCGACGCCTTGATCCGACATCTGAGGAATTCGCGGGAGGATAATATACGTCCTTAAGTTAGGCTGGGCCCAATATCAAAGGCAGCCGAGATGGCATGTTGACCGTGGTTGATGCTTAGGAAGATAAAAACTGCCCGATTGTGTTTATCGGACACAGCCTTGGTGGTATCATTAGCAAGCAGGTCAGTAAACACCTTCCCACTTCGGCCACTCCACCATTCCTGGCCAACGACTAGTGTAACACAAAGTAACACCTATGGGAGCATGCCTTGAAGAAAGCAAGCGGCCCCTGCATAAATAAAGGCGTGAAACAAGTCGGCATGCTGGAAATTTGCAACTCGACTAAGGGCATCGTGACTCCTCAACCTCCCTTCCAGTCATACCCTAACCTCGCTCACCTACGTCATGCCAGGTCTTCTTCGGCACTCCCCACCGCGGCGCCGACGTAGCCAAGTGTGGAACGCTTGTCGCCAACATTGTCTTGACCACGCTGAAATGTCCCTCCGGTGGGTTCATTGAGACCCTGCAGACCAACTTGTCCGGACTCATGAAGATCTCGGAAGACTTTCGGCCGTTAGCGTCGAGGCTCGCCATCCCAAGCTTTTACGAGGAGGACGCCCATCCCATTTTGGGAGCCGTGGTAAGTGCATTTTGGCTTGAGTTGTGTTGCGTGAGGTGGTTTCCTCTGTGCTAACACCCTATACCTATACTAGATTGTTGAGAGAATTTCCGCGCTTATGGGCTTGGCTCATGAAGAGACTATGATGTTGGGCGGCGATCATTCGAACATGTGCAAGGTTGGTAGGAATGATAAGCGCTGGGATCCTGTGTGGCGGGCTATTAGGTGCGTTTCTAGAGGCGTTGGTGCTTAGTGCTTGCCTAAAATGAAGAGGTATACTATACGGCTGGGAGTGAACTGGCGTCTGGCCGCACGCCATGTCACCAGCGCAGTTCTACCTACCTAGAGGGCAAATAAATGGCATGAAATGCACTCAGGCACATGCTCTTTGCGTAAAGCGTCTTGAGGATGGTTTTATATAGAATGCCTTAGTCCCAAACCTAGGAGGATATGGTTAAACGCCCGGAGGGTAATATGGTATTACACCCTGATTCATTCTGTTTCGTGTGGTGACATATCCAGTGTGCATGCCAATCAGCGTCCCTAACAGCAAGCAGATAGATGTCTAGGTCCAGACAGGCTAGCGCTCCAAACTGCCTTCAAACATTCACCCTCACTTCTACTCCTTGAGCTTGCCCACCTCACAACCCACTACAAGTACAAATATCTAGTCCCCACTTCATCCCTAGACACAAACGACACAGACCGTGACAGCAAACCAAACCCGGTCCATCGCAAACCATGCCCCCGCATAGTGGCTTCCCCGAGGCACCCTAGGGATCATCCGGAATCGTGGCCTTAACCCTCTACGGGACGCACTTTAGTACGCCATCGACGACCTCACAATGGAGCCCATCACGGCAGGTGATAACCCAGCAACGGCTGTCTGGGCCTATGATAATACCAGGTATATTCGGGGTTGGGCTAGATGGGACGCATGCGGGAATGCCATTAGGTCCTTCTTCTTCGCAGTGGTATCCGTCGGCGCAGGTTATGATCGCGCAAGTGTTCGAACGGGAGTTCAAGTTGGCGGCCTCCACTTCGGAGTCCGGGGTAAGGGTAGGTGTCGTCGCAGTAGGCATCCCATCAGGAGGCCCAGGAGTAAAAGTCGAGAACGGCGTGCACTTGGCCGTACGACCAACCATCTCACAGAACTCATCCACATTGCAAATCTTGAAGCGGCACAGATCAACACCTGTCGAATGAAGAACAGGCTTCGGAGCAATGCACTTGGGCGTGCCGTTGAGTTCCAGGCAAAACTGCCCTTCGGGACAGACCAAATCCCGGGGGCAAGATGCAATGTGGTCGGGCACCGTCGCCCTGCGCTCGATCAGGAACGGGAAGTCGTCCGGTGGGGGCCATACCGGGAAGCAGCGGGGCATGTCGTTGGGCGCCAGACAGCGCTGTCCCTTGGGGCAAGTGACGCCAGCGCAAGGATTGTGTATCGGGAACGGGTCGTCTGGAGTGGGTAGGATGGGATGGCATCTGGGCATGTGTCAGCTTATATAAGCAATTGGAGCCATTCGCGGAAGTAGCCGGCTTGGCAATAGGGGACCCTGTAGGCCAGAGATTCTCTTCCACAGAACAACAATACACAACAATCACCACAATTGGCCATGAGTGCTAGATTCTGACAGCATGTCGTCGAGCGCCAGGCAACGCTGGCCCTTTGGACAGGTGAAGCCGGAGCAAGGATCTTCGAATATGCCGAGTGGCATGGCCGTGATGCTGAGCGCCACGGTGGCAACCAAAAAGGCGTGGGTGATGAAGTACGCCATGTCGATGGTATTTGTCAAGGGTAGGTAGTGTGTAGAGGCGGATGTAGGCGATGCTCCCAAGTTGTGGAATTGGAGAGTAAAAAAGACAACAGTGTTGGGCGGGGTGTGGGAGTCGATCCGGGATTTAAGAGATTAAATTCACTTCCCTTGTAGCACGAACCCCTTTGTTTTCTGCGGATTGCTTCGCCTCCACATCGCGGCCGCCTTCATATACACAGTGGTGACATGCAGTGGTCGGGCGATCCAATCAGCTTGCCACCCATTAGCATTGAGAGGACGCCAAGCCGATCGGTCTAGAAAACAAAGGCTCAGCTTCGTAGGGCAAGAGTCATTCGATTTCCTCGTGGGTCCGGGGGTAGATTCGGCATTTACCTAGGGCTGAACTCAGGGGTACGTGATTTGTTGCAATGACCCAACAGTGTGCAAGTCTCGTCTGAGTCAAAGCAACGGCGTGAATTGATCGAAAATCTCGTGGCTGGGTAGCAGGCTCAGCCGTCGCACGGGAGCGAGTATATCAAGATTATTACTGGCCGGTGTCCAAGCAATCGCGTTCTGGTCGCTGATTGGATGCTTCGGTTTGGTGGTGAGAGAAGCGGCAGGCCCAGACCATGGCAGTATGAGAGATTGGTGCGATTTCCACCACCTGTGATATAATTGATATAAGACCTCCATAGTTAGGAGATGGGAGTCTCTGATGATCGAATTGGAGATGCAACAATTCGTTAGTCAGCGACAGTGGAAAAGATGCAGCGCAATGAGGACGACGGTGCAGTGCCCACTTCGATCCGGCGGCGAGAGACGACGCCGGCGCGGATGATGGGGCAACCGCTGCCGCTAGAGCGGCAGTTGGGCAACTCCTCGTTCAGGCGATAAGCCCCGCCGCCTGCCATCTTCGACACAGCGCCGGTGCCGGAATCTTATGCCCCGTACTACTACAGCGAGGCACCGCCAGCGGCGCCGACGTACCACCAGCCTTACCCGCCGCACTACCGACCGCCCCCAATGTACTACCAGCCCTACGGCGAGGCGTACCATCAACCGCATCTGATGCAACTTATTAGAGGAATGCCTGCGCCGATGACATCGCCCGACGCACTGCTGTCCTCCATCGACGGCAACCGACCACCCCGTCCTCCGAGCATCCCCGCAAGCCGGGATGGGGCAATGGACAGGGACAGGGACAGGGACAAGGATAGGGAACGAGAAAGAAAAATGGAAAGAGAAAGAGCACCGTCGCCATCGCCCGCCAACGTTTACTGCGATGATGAGTCTATCGACGTGTATGTGTATGGGGCAAACATGGGAAATCGTTGCCGCCCCAGCTCCACCCACCGACCTTCCCGTTCGTCCGCTCAGCCGCCCCAGTCCCGAGTCGATATCCCGAGTTATGGTTTGCCTTGGTGAACTCACCTATCCACTGGTGAGCCGCTCTACCAATCAATACCGCGGCTTGAACTGCGCATTTCGATAGATAGCCTCCCTTTCCGCCAAGGCACCATTGAAAGTCATCGTGTTCCGGGACACCACCGTCAAGTCATTGCGCCGCAACCCCCGATTCTCGGCGTGGGCAAGTGCCATGGCGGTAGATATGAGATTACGTATCTGCCGGCCATTGAAGGCTTTGTGCTTTCCATCCTCGGATACCCACTCCATGACGCTGGCCCATTCGTCAACCAGCTGGTTTGTCTGGAGCTGGGTGAGGAATTCGTTGAAAATCGCCCCACGCTGGTCGATTGTCAGGTCGCCGTACTCGATGGCGATATCTGTGAAAATTAGTTGAATCACCCTTCATGTCAGAGGCAAGAATAAACGTACGAATACGACTCTGCACGGCAATGTCAAACGACTTGAGCCGATTTGTGGTCAGGAATAAGATCCCCTCATAGTACTCGAGCACTCTCAACAGCACCGACACAATCGTATTCCGCTGGATGTCCGACTTGGTCGTATCCCGTGCCTCGAGGAACACATCGGCTTCATCAAACAACAGCACAGCTTCCCACAGTCCGGCGAGATCAAACACTTTTTGGAGGTTGGTCTCCACTTTGGAACCTTCAAGTCCAATGTCCGAAACGCCGACGCTGAACAGAGGCTTGCCCACGAGTGAGGCGACACTCTCAGCCGTCAGCGTCTTGCCGACCCCTGGAACACCCCACAGGAGAATCACCAACCCCTTCCCCTTCCCAGGGGTGTAGTCTTTTATGCCGATCTTCTTGTGGGACTGAACTGTTTTCCAGATGAGCTCTTTGTGGTCAGGATGAAGCTGTAGTTTCCTGTCGAAATTGGTGCGATCCGCCGGGTTGGGCTCGTCGATCGACTCAACTGCAAACTGCATCCACTTCTTGTCCTTGAGAGAGTACCCGAGGACTCTCGGCGGGCAGAGAAGATACTGTTCGTCTGTCATTTCCTGGTCGCGTGGTAACCTGTCCCAGCTGTATCGGTAGACATCCTCGCGGTGCAGCTTGCAGTCGTTGCAAGAACACTCGAGGCTCTTTTCGTAGCGCTGTTGTTCGCCAAGAATGGGAGCTGTCGGGGGCTGATATTCGAGGAATGACTTAAAGTCTACTACCACAACACCGCCCACGTTTGCTTTGACAATCGGAGGCTTCTTGGTTCTCCTATTGGAATAAGGGCCGTTCGCGTCATCGTACTCGGAGCCAAATAAGTCGCTTCCTGCTTTGTAGCACGCCATGCCACGATACTGGAACGTCTGCTTGCCAAGCTCGGCAATGCAGTATTTCCTGTAGAGCTTACCCCTGGCTCTGAGACTGGCCTTGAGTTTCTCGATCTTGTCCCCATCCTGAGTGCTGTCATCACCGGCCTGGTGCATGTTGATGGGGTAGATGGGGAGCTCGAAGATGCTCTTCTTGTCTTGAAACTCTAGGATCTTGAACTCGTATGGGACGCGGTTGAAGAAGCTGCCGTCCCAATCGAAGCTGTATACGACAACATGGAAATTGGTTTCCGGAGACTCGTTGTAGTATGAGTAGTACGTCTCGGTTTTGAACTGCTGGACGAAGAACACCTGTGGCATATCCAAAAATGGGCTCGACACAACTAATGAACCGGGCGGGAACAGAGTCCAAAGGGACTCGAAGGTGATCGTCTTCGTGTCTTTCAGGACATCCCTGGTCTTGAAATATCGATCCAGCGCCTCGTCGCCAGATGAAGTTGAAACCATCTTCATGAGCTCCTTCAAGTCAGCACGTGCAAGCTTGACGTCCTCCTCATTGTCGCCGTCGTCGAAATCGATCCGATCAGCCTCCTTGGCGGCTCGATCCCACGAAAACAGCAAGCCCTCGAAGGGAGATTGCAGCAACTTGGTTGGGCCCGTCTGGGAGTACTTGCGCAAGACCTTCTCGAGCAGAATCTGCAGCGGTGGAAAATGGATATCGACCTCGGCACCAGTGGCCTTGAGAAACTGCTCGCCGTCGCGTCCGCGTTTCATCCGCAGGCGCTTGCGAAAGGTAAATGCTTGGCTCTTGCCGTCGTCCCCAGTAGTCTTCAAGGATAGCGTGTCTTTGTACTCGCCGCTGTCGGAGTCGAGGCGATTGATCACGACGCGGTAGCGCGAGGTCTCGCCTTCGGTGCTTGTGCTAGCGTCGGCTTTTGGCTTATCTTCCTTGTCGGACTGCTTTCCGCTGGTCGGCTTACTGTCGGCCTTGACATCTTTCTCGGGCCCGGCCACGGAGGCAGCCGGAGTAGGAACAATACTCGCGGATACCGAAGATACAGTAGTCGGAATATCGAGGCCGGAGGTTCTAAGCTTGTGCTCGAGATCGGCGACCCTTGCTTCGAGCAGGGCAGTGTACTTTTGCTCGAGTGCGCGGATTTGGGATGCGGCATCCTTACAGCTGTCAGACTATGTCCGTGATTTCCGAAGCACATTGGGGACAAACCATTCTGGCGACTCTTTTTACCGCACTTCACTGACTGGGGTTTCTGTACTACAGTTTGAGGAGGCTTTCTCGGTGTGTCGCTCGCAAATCTTGGGCTCAAGTTTGCCACAAAAAGGCTCGGAAGGAGCGAAGCCCATCACTACATATGGGAATCCAACGAGGGAGCCTGTGGTGACACATACCTCCAGGGCAGAAGGACGGGAGCGCGTCCATTTTCCAAGAAAATACGCTCCATTTTTGGTGCATGTGCGCTGCTCAGCCGCAGACAGCGGCAGAATCCTTCGACCATGAGAGGGTGTGTCGTTGTCGGTCATTTGGCCAGTAGGCACCCGACCACTGTTGCCTTGCGCGCGCTAATCTTCCCGGCAGGTCCGAAGTGATATGTGACCTCTGCCCGATGTTTGCGCAAGTTCCTTGCAGTAGGCCTCCGCACCCCTTCAAATAAATCACAATGCGGACATGCGGCATAAATAATCACCAAGCGCTTGCAGCGTCCACCGTGATGCTGCAGAAAACCGACGAAATTGCAACATGCCAGAGGCAAAACCCACGATCGAATGGAAGGCCTGGTTTGCCAGCGAGGACGCAGGCCTGGCCAAAGATCGGCTGCTAGCAACGAAGCATTTTGCGACGAATGCGTATGGCGTCGCGGACATCGGCCAGGACACCATCGCCGAGCTTTCTAGCATCAAACCGTCAGGGAAACACAAGCTGAAGGAACCCGAGCTCCGAGAATACCTAGGGTCCCTGAGCCTCGAGGATTTACAAGCCCATGTCTCCGCGCACGCGAGACTGCTCGGGAATTCCCAGTGCGGGTGGGACCAAAAGAGAAAGACCGGATGGAGAAAAACCAGGACGGATGCCCAGCAGTTTACAATGGCCTTTGATCGCTTTCTCAAAGCCTTTTCCGGCGTGGTCGAGATCGCCAAGATGGCCGATGAGTGCTATGGCGGAGCGGCTACGAAGATTCTGTCCGTATTCTACGCAGTAGGCCAGCCCCAACCTTTACACTCAAGGCTATCAAGTCATTAACATGGCACAGACAGTCAAGATAAAGGCAGATAACGACGAAGCCATTGTGTCTGCCATGGAAACAATAACGGATCGCTTACCAGATGCATACATCTACGGACAAATCTACGCCGACGAGCTGCTGGCCATGATGCTCGCTGACGCGTACAAAGATGTCATTGTATTTGCTAGGGCGGCAACTGCGTACTTTCAAGGCCGCGGGATATGTGAGTATTGAGAGACTAGAGAGTGTTGCGGGCAGACAACTAACACCCGAAAGCGAGAACCCTGAAGAGCATCAAAAGTCCTGCAAAGTTCCCCGATATGAGCGAGTGGCTAGTCAAGGACTTTACAAACATCAGAGTCAGATGCGAAGCGTTGCTTTCGCAGAGAGTCGCGCACCTAGCGGAGCAGAACACAGAGCTTCTCAAACAAATAAAGAGTGAGCATATTCCCTAACCCGAGTTCGTTGCCCGAACGCACTAACATCCCCCTCAGTCCTGACCGACGGTCAAAATACCGACAGGGTACGACGGGTCCAGAAGCTCCTAGATCGCCGCCAATCTGACAGCAAGAGAGCCCGAGACGATCACCTATCCGATTACCGACAGTTTCTTTCGCTCGTCGCCACCCAGTCACCTGGGGAACTTAGTCAGATGACCCTGCAGAAGCTTCAACGGCTTCCAGAATACCAAGCATGGGAAAGGACTCGCTCAAGCCTACTGTTCCTTCACGGCTGTAATCACGAAGACGAGACCATACCGCAGTCATGGCTCTCTCTCGCCGTAGCCGATCTCATTGCACACCTCCAGAAGCAGCCGAAGCCCGGGGGTCTTGTGGCTTATCAGATGTGCTCCCCTGAGTACACAATGGAAAGTGTCATGAAGGGTCTGATCTCGCAAATTCTGGACTTGCACCCCGCTGTCCTGAGCGACGCTGATGAGCAGCGCGAGATTGAGCACCGAATCTCACGGAATCACGCCGAAAATTACACAGGAGACCCCGAACATGCGCCACTAGATGACTACTCGTGGGCGCTACGGCTGATCATTGATAAGTGCGATGCGCCTGTTCACATCGTGATCAGTTGCCCAGAAAGTTGTCAAGGAGACGACTTGTGGGGTTTGATCAAGAATTTGCTCCGTTTGGTGAGGGACACCAAAAATATAGTAAAGATTTTGACGGTGGTAAGAACCGAGTTTTGGAACATTGAGGAGAGGCTCTTGAGTCTTGACAGGGATATCCTTGACTCGAGCACGTTATTGGTGTCACGACAAGATCAGACAGAGTTGGAAGTCGAAGGGTATTGAGGCTATCAAGTTGGTATCTCTGTCTTAAATATCTCGCGAAAATCCCGAACAGCTATCATCTCATTTCACCTCGATCTGTTGATACATTTAGCGAATACCTCCTAGAAAGGAAGACATCAAACTCACATCCACCAAGACGGCCCACCAGTGCGGGTGTACTTGACCGTCCGAAACGGCCCCTTGCCAACATCCTCCTCAAGCTGTTTCAGCAACTTGAACTCATCCGCCGCTTTCGCAAACAGTTAGCTTCTTCTTGTCAATTTTTGGACCAACATTACTCACAAGGACTACTCATTCTCTCGCTCAACCCTAGCGTTCTCCACACCAACACAAACCGGCTCTCCACCACATCCTTCCCCACCCCTGGAACCTCGACTTCAACCTTCAACCGGTAAGTTCCAGCCTCAACGCAGCTCAGGTCTTCCCAGCAGTAATATGCATTCCATTCTGTCGGGGCATAGATAGCGGGGGGAGACTTCGGGACCGCGAAATACGGCCCCGCGGCAGTGAGGCCGCCTTTAATTTCCTGTCCACCCCAGTTGATGATGCTGGCCTTGGCGGTGATCGACGTGCGATGGCGAAATGGGGCTGTGAACTTCACGTGGAGGACGGGAGCGGGCTCCCAGCGCTGGAGAGGGGAGGTTTCGGAAGGTGGCTGGACGACGATCGTCGCAGATACGAGGGATGGCATCGACAAATTTTGTTCGCTCTGTCTGCTGCTGAAATGCGGCGCGGCGAAATTCGGTACCTGATTTGACGTTGTGGCAAACAAGAGCAATTGGTGGAGTTGGAATTAGAGGAAGGATTTGGCGGATTCAGCCCTGATCACGCAGGACAGGCGCGACAAGGAGAGGCATGAGAGGCCTCTTGTCACAGTTTGGGTCATCCTGATTTTTCACCGCAAAACTGTCGGTGAGGGCCGTCAGGAGAAGCTAGATCAGCCCAAGCAGATGTCTACCTGGTGCAACCACACCAGGACGCAAGACACAAGTGCCATGCAGAAGGTGTGGCAGCAAACAGCCTTCGGGCCTTGTATTACCCCGCTTCGGACGGCCACATTCACAATTCCCAAACGATAACGAACGCTATCGCCGTTTCGCTTGCATTACAATAGAACCTGCTAGCGCTCGTCTCTTACTTGTGATTTAGGAGCCCAGAGGACAGCAGAATCTCGTGAAAAGAAGATGTACAAGGGATGCAAGCACGTGGAATGCACGTGTCCTTTGCCTGTGGCACTTGTCTTTCGGCACGTGCCACAGGTGTTATCTAATCGCCTCTCGATCACCCCAGGCCCTCGACCAACCTCCGCTTCCCCACAACAACCGTTTCCCCATCACAAACTGTCAACGTCAAGAACACAGGCCCGGGCTCCCAAAAGATCGTCCAGTGACGCCAGTACTTCGCGAAACTGCTCGGTGGCCCCCGGAGCTGTGATTCCAAACAGACAACTTGGCGAGATGCAAGGCAACAAATGCTCCTAGCTCAGAGCGTCAATCTGCCTGACTCCGCGACAGGAGTCATGGCAACGCAGGCATCGCAGTTGCGCCTAGTACAAGTAAACCAAGGATATTCAGGCTCTTCGATGCCGCTCCCTTGGGAGGTGGTGATGGGCAGCGTGTGTGGAAGGAATAAATCGCGATTGTGCTGGCGTGGCGCGACTCGGTTGCTACCGTACCGCGAAAAGCGCGGTCGGCCCACCATCGCTTATTATCCTCCCTACGGACTACCGGCCCGCACCCCGCTTGCCGGCAAAAGTTCAATTGGAGGCCAGCCCAACGGGCCAGGGTAGCATTAACCTGAGGCCACGCTAGGCGTTTTCTCATTTCTTCCAGCTTGTCGTTGGATGACGGACGGCCCAGAGGCCAGTGCCAGGCGCGTGCCACCCACAGCTAAAATAAGCGCCCAAGTGGCGGCTGCAGGCCAGAGGCCCAGACAGTCTGGTGAAACGCATGGTTGAGAGCTCAATTAAAGGGAAGCGTGTTCCCAGTTCGCTAGGTTGTGTTGGTCACTGGTTTTGTTTGTTTTTTCTGCTTCTTTGCTTTTTTCTTTTGGGTTTCCTCTATTTCCTCTCACCGCTGCATTCGCCGCCCCGGGGCTTCGATGGGTTCTTCTTCAGATTCCTTCCCCACAACCTCTTTGAAATACCAAGACTTGGCCGCCCGAGGGGCCATCCGGCCATGGCAACCTGGTGTGTGGAGGCGATTTCCCATTCTGGGTATCAGCTCACTCAGTCTTGCCATTGCTGCCATTGTGGCTGCCGTTGTCATCCTCATCATTTCTGACGGACAAGAAGTCTCCGCATGGTTGATCCAGCCGACGGTCCTCCTTGCTATTGTGTCAGCCGTTGGGACCGCCGCCTTGGCCTTCACGCAGGATGAGGGCGCCATCATTTCGTGGTGGACAAGTGCTCTGCAAGGCACTACCCTGGCACGCCTGCACGCCAACTGGGAAACCGGCAGCAGCCTTTGGGCAGCCCTGACAGCGCTACCTCATCAATATGGTAGCTGGGTATCTTGGGCGCGGATTTCGGTCGCCGTCTGCCTCACTATCGGCCCCCTTCTTCAGCGAGCCACGTCAGTGACAGCCGTCTCTCTTTCCAGCCCAATAGAGCTTTCGATCCCCGCAGCCACCACGAATACCAGTCTTCATTTTGGCGAAATATCTACGGCGGGAGAGGGAGTCATTATCACCCCTGAGCTCAGGGCCGTCATTCAGGACCACCAGTTTAGCAGACCCATCATCATCGCCAATACCAACTGCAATGGAAAGTGCTTCGGAAGCTTTCAGAGTATTGGCCTTGTTGGAGGTTGCCAAACGGCCAAAGAGCCAAGAGACTGGGCGAGGGAACGTGCGGCACTGGAGTCGCAGTCTCGTAACAGTTCTGATCCTCGATTCGTTGCCACGTTCCTCAACGTCACGTTTGACAAGTCCAGAAGGAGCTACAGCATCACTAACCGGCCAGATTCGATACCCCAAACTGGCTACATGTTACAGTTCAACGTCACTTTCTTCACGGCCGACGACAATCCAGCCCGCAACATGTCACGCTTCGGGTTTACAGGTCGATTCTCGGCAGACAACATTACGTCATACGCCGACGGGTGTCCTGGTATCCTCCACACGACGAGCTGCGCGTTTAATTTTGCCACCGTTGATTACGACATCCAGATCGCCAACGGAACACTCTCCATGCTCTCCCAGCCACCCAGCTCTACTCGCCCCTCCTCAGCCAGCGTAAACGCAAGCGAAACCTTCCTAACCATCCCGATTCCTGAAGTGTTAACCCCCGGCGCCCCCCTGGCAAACACGCGCGTCAATGGTCTCCTCCGCATCTTTTCTCAGCTCTTCTCTACGTCCTTCATCTTCCGCGAACTCGGGACCACCACCAAGAACTTCACCGACGTCACTTTCGAATGGACCCCCTCCCTCCTGGGGAACGCCTACTCCCAGGACATGTTGCTCATCAGCTCTCTCTTCTGCAACATCACGTCCCACGACCCCACGGACGGCATTATTTCCTCCATAACAGACATCCTCTTTCGCTTGGGCATCAGAGGGGGTGAAGTCGCGCCCTTCCAGAGGCAGACGATTCGGGCGACGCAGCAGAGGGACACGCTGGTATTCGAGACAAACTATACGTTTGTTTACGTCTCGGCGCTCATTGCTACCGTTGCTGTGCTTGTTACGGGGATGACGTTTTGGGGGTACTGGCGTCTCGGGAGAAGGGTGACGCTGAGTCCGGTTGAGACGGCGAGGGCCATTGACGGGCGGTTGTTTGTGGAGACGGGCTCGAATGAGGAGGTTGAGGGGCTTTTGATGGCTGCTGGAAAGTCAGTGGTGATGTATGGTGTGGATAATGAATGCAGGGCTGAAGGGGTGGGTGGGTTGACGTTGGGCATGGCAGAGGGGGTAAGGAGCATAGAAAGGGGAGAAAAGTTGCGGTGACACCGGTTGTGACTGCGACAGTGACTCTGTTTAATTGGCACATTCCATCTTGTTATTCTGTCTGTTTACTCAGCTATCAAGAGCATAGCTGTTACATATGTCCCCTTGGTAGGCAGTAACTTGACAATGCAACTCAATGTAGGGGCAGTATACCTACTGTTTATTCCGCGACGTATTCAACATAATTTTTGACGCCTCATACGAGACATTGGCAACACCGCTCTAGCGGCACGACAACGTTGCGCAGCATCTCCTGCCTCCACGCCTTCTGGGTAGCCGCGGTCCCGCACCCCGTCAGACACCACGCAACAGCATCGGCATAGTCCGACCCTGCCTCGCCTTGAACATCACTTAGCCATGTCACTGCGGCCGCCAAGTCTAGCGCTGCTACTACACGGTCATCTCCTCCTTCGGCGTGGTTCATTCTCAGGGGATGCCCCTCGATGGGTCTACCAAAGCATAGTTCGATCAGTACTACGCCTAGCGTCCTAATCGCATTCATGTCAGGCCTATTAGGCTGTGTTGGAGAAGCGGAGAGGTCAAATCCACGAGCGATGGATATGGGTGAGCGATGTCGAGTGTTGCCTCGGCGCCTGGGATGGTATTCTGTGGAAACTCGAGAGTTGTCTTGTGTAGGGTTGTTGGTATCCATGGTGTGCCCTTAAGTTGAACAAAGGAGGAGGCGATGACGAAAATGATCTGGTATCTAGACTTGCGACTGAACTAGACTGGTGACTTTTGTGAGAGGACTTGGGCAAGTGTGGTGTAGGGGCTTGCGACGGTGATTGAACTCTCGGTTTCGGGATAGACGTAGTACCTAGTTTGCTGTCCCTCGAGGTACCCTGCGCACTGGGCGGCGAGGGCATTGATACTGGCCAGGCTAGAGCAGAGGTTAGGTATCTGTTTCTGGTCACCATGTTCACGTCGTCTAATCGCCTGAGGTTCTGGAGGCATGAGTGTGATCGCGATTTTCGGTCCTCGAGGAGGGGTCATGCTTTCTATCGACTTTGGTTCTGAGTGGCCACTGGCCTTGCCTCCCCGCATGGCAGATCTCGTCGGCATGACTACCCGATGGTGCGAAACAGGTGCCCGTGCCAATGCAATGGCCCGAGTAGGTGGTCCAATATCCCCAGGCTCAATACATATTTCTTCCTCGATCCCTTGTCCTCGGATCCTGAGACGGCAGTGCGCCATGCGCTGGGTAGATTCCCGGCAATCGCTCCCTGGCCGTCGTGGAAAAGATGGAGCTGAAATTCCTGGTCTGCAGTCGTTCTATGCTGCAGGATGAGCCGGGCGCGGTGGTGATAACGACAGGCGCAACCCCAGGACTCGGACAGGGCCTTGTAAAACAAGCCAGCGCGGTCCCAAAAGTTGCATATAACGCTGTTCACCAGGGATGTAGTCACCTTTACCCCTCCCTCTGCTCTTCGTCAAGCCCCTGCTGTTTGCAACGCTTGAATATCCTCGCTTCTCTCTAGGAGGCTTTCTAGCTTGTCATTGCAAGCCTAGAGCTCTTCAAACAAGCGTTTGCGTTTGTTCTCCCCGAAGGCGAACTTTGCGCGGTGCCAGTAATATTCACGGCGCCCCGCACTGAAGTGCTGCTTAAACCGCATTTTGGTGTGCTGGCGGAGGCGTGTTGGCCGCTTGATGTGTCGTGCGAACCGAGTAATGGAAAAAGAGGACTTGAGCTTTCGCGAGCTTGTCGTTGTGGGCTCTCCGGTCGTTGGAGAAGGGGCTGAGGCAGCCCCACTGTCGAGCTGGGATGCCAGGTTTTCGTACGACACATTAGGGCCCACCGTGAGCTCGTTGGTAAGGTCAACCATTACTCTTTGCATCTCAGTCACGATTTCGAGGTAGAGATGATAAGATTCTTGAAGCCTCCCCTTGAGAAGGCCACCAGGCTCACGTTCTAAGACAGGCCATAGATTCACCTAGGCTTAAAGTTATGATATGCCAAACTTTGAGCCGCGCAGCACTAACAACGTCGCCGCGATATATCACTCCTCCATTTGCCACTGTTAATTGAGGTGGTAGGTTGGTAGGCCGAAATTGAGGAACTTGAGTATCTATAGTAAACACAAGACGCACAGTATGTTATTAGACTCATCCACTTCCATGTAGTGCATCCGTTTTACCCCTCGGAATTAAGAACTCTAAACATCTAATATAGACACAGCTCATATATACTGCAGATATTATCGTGATTGACTGAGACATCAAACATCCTCATCATGCCCCGGCCACACAATCTCCCTCTTATGCACAGCTCTCACACACCGAAAACCAATAAACGCCCAAGCCACAAACAACACAGCCGCCATGGCCGAGCCCATCCATAGCACCCCCTGACTCCCGACAGCATTCCCAATCCGGATTAAAGATATCGTAAAGCCCACGTTCGGGAACACAAAGCTCCACCAGCTCAGATGAAACTTCCGATCCGGCATGCCTGCCACGACAGCCACCATGGCCGACGTAAAGAACCAGAAGCTGAGCCCCCATAGAAACACGGCCGATACCACAGCTACAACCCGAATTCCCGCCGCAAGGGTCGCCACATCGCCTGTCCCCGTGAGATCAGACACAAGAATTCCGCCGACTTTCCCGGCCTCGGCGGGCCCGGATAGCTCCGCAAATATCCGCGGCATCTCAGCCGCCATGGCTACGAGCGCAGCACTACAACCACACGGATTCAGTCAGTCAGTCTTCTCTCAAGCGTCGGCTCCCCAGTGAAGCAGCCAGCCACACCACTCCTTTTTCCAACTCTCACAAAGCTTTCCAGGCACAGCCAAACAAAGAGAAACGCCACATACCACGTAAAGCTCGGCGGTCCCACCGCAATAAACATCCCCGGCCTCTGCGCCGGCAGCCCAAACGCCATCAGCCTACTCAAATACGTCGCATAAAAGAACGCCGACACCAAAAACCCCAGTCCCTGCGCCGCCAGCCCCGCCGCCAGAATCGCCACCGCCCTCTCCGCAGGCAACTCCCTCGCCGCACCGCCCGCCAGCGTCCCCGCCAGCATGACCGGGAATATCGGCAGAATCCACGCCGGCGTCATGGAGCTGACCAGCAGGCGCCGTTCCGGCTTGACCGTGAAGAGCAGATGATACTGCAAGATGGACATCGCAAAGGTAACGCTAATGTACCCCCAGAACGCAACCTCCAGAAACCTTGCGGTCGGCCTGCCCATCCTCGGCGAGAGAAACAACCTCGTGTACTCCGCGATATTCGAAATGATCGCTGCCAGCGACAGCAACAGCGTCGGCACAAACAGCGCCTCGCTCGGCCGCGTGAATGCCCGGCGGAAAGTATGCCGGTACAGCACGAAGCGCAGGGAGATACAAAGGGTGATGAACAGGAAGAAAATTAAGTCGAGGAGAAAGATCACCAGCCCGATGGTCGACAGCCCGGGGAAGCGCTTGGGCGCGATGGCTAGCACCAGGGCGACGCCGCTGGTGGACATGGTGACGGTGTACCATGCGAAGGTGAAGTGGAGAAGGCGGTCGCGCCAGGGGATGCTCGGCTGGAGGAAGGTTGGGACGCGCTCGAGGACGATGAACGAGGAGGCGTGTGAGCCGCGGCGGTCGGAAGGGAATTGTGGGGCCGGGGCCGGGGAAGGTATCGGGGGCGCGGGGTGCATTGGCGCATGAGGGCCGGGTTCGGGCTTGGGCTCCAGGACATGTACGCCGCCATTGGCGCCGCCGCCCGAATCGGGGAGTCGAATGACGCTGGGTCGACGGCTGCCAGCTTCGGACTGGTAATCGATTGCCTCTGTCGCCATCCCGCAGCTAGCCGCACCGCAGCATGAGGGATCGGTGCGGGCGGTGTTGTGTTGTGAGATAGTTTGCGTTGGTTGAGAGGAGGTGATGATGCTGCACTGACGAAGAGATTGTCCTATGTTGACAACAGATAGTCCCTACTTGGTGATTCGATGATCCTTGTTATTGGTTGCGCACCCCTTGCAGGCGGCCTGCATGCCCGATTACATCAGATTAAACCAGTCATGGGGGCTGATGCAAACGGCACGCTCGAATACAGCGATCGTTGGTGTGCGCGCATTGATTTGCGAGTGTGGGGATGGCGCCCTTTCTATGATCAACACGCAAATTTTCGACGCGATTTTGATCGCCATCAACAACCTGCCGCAATCAGCCGACACTGGATGCAACTTTCGTGGACACCGACAGTACAGCCAACTTCTCCGCTGTCGAAGCGTCATCATATGTTTGGGGTTGTCATTGTCCCTGGTGGTGGAGACGCGACCGTCGAACTTTACGAGACAACTCCATCCCCGCCTTTCGCGTCATTGCTTCAGACGAAGGATGTCACTCGGCTCTACAAGACCCACAACCCACCAGCAGTAACGATATTTGCAGCAAATGTGGTATATTGACCAAAGTAGCTTCCGATGCATGTTGTCTGCGCAACAAGAGCATAAACCTTCCTCCCAATTAGGCCTGTTCATAACAGACCTGATACCAAGCCCATGCATCATCACAGCGATAGCGCGCCAACCCTGTGCCGATATTATCTAGGTCCAGTCGTGACGTAGCACATAAATTCCAAAACCTCCCAACAAAAGGATAGACCAAATGCAAATGGTATCATGCAGCCCAACAAATAGTAAAGCGGGTGAAGGATAGTAACGCCATCATTAAAAACGGAACATCCGTATCCATACGGGCCGTCAACACCGGCTAACCAAACCCAATGAGTGCCTTCCATGTCCTGTACCATGAGGATGCAATGTCGTGAAGTGGTGTGTGGGGCGACGGAGGAGAAACCAAAGTGGCAATGGTGAGTACATATCGCCGAGGTGGCGGGATGAGAGAGGTTGCCTCATTTGTTTGCAGGAGGCGAATGGTGAGAGACTCGGGTGTCTTCGCAAGGACCGAGATCGGGAATCTTTAAAACCAGCCAAAAACGCCATGCCAACTCGGAGCGCGATGTTGTACGACCGTTCCACGACCGTGGCCTGGCTTGAGACCCATTGATTTAGTGCTCATGTAGCGTCGCACACCTGCCCATCCTCTGTATCTCCGACTGCGGCGAGACTGAACCCGGAGCTTGCCAAGAGCTAGAGACGGGCAGCGCAGGAAGTCCAAGCGAGATTATTGACGGTCGTCCTTGGGGATATTGGGATATTGGTGTTGTTGATGCGGCTGCTGCTGCTTGTGGTGTTGATGATGATGCTGGTGATGAGGATGCTGGTGGTGGTGTGCATGGTGGTGGTGATGGCTCTCGATCCTAACGCGCTCGCGTTGGCGTCCTCTCCTCTCCTCTTCGTCGTTGCCCGAGCTACTCAGCCGTCTTCGGTCTTCCTCGTACCAGGCACTCAGTGGCTTGCCGCCAAATGTAAGGTCGTCATCCTCAATGACGGTGGCGATCATCCATGCGTGGCTGCCGAGATCGATCTCGCGGGCGGAGGGGTCTGTAGCGTGGAGGTTTGGGACGAGGAGGTAGGGCTGGGCCGCCCGGTCGTTCGGTGAGCTCTGTGGCGATGACATTGCAGATTCTGTTTTCCCAGCACTGGACTGACTGCTACAGGAGTCGGGCGAAGCTGGCGGGGGTTCGACAAAATATCCACGGGACATTAAAGAGAAGGCAAGACTGCTCTCGGACAAAAACGGAGGCAGGTGTCTTTATGTCTGAGCACAAAGATGCAGGGAGCTGCTTTGTTGCGGCGGAGGAAAATGGTGGGGGCGAGCCGCTAAATACAGCTAGCTGAATGCTTTCGGTGAGGGGTCCCTTGACAAGCACCTTGTGGTGGGTCGTGTTCCGATGCGGCCTGGAAAGCTTGAGCAACACGCAATCCAAAACAGCGGGGAGATCGACGGCGGGAAACCGATGGACGCTTGTTTGTCGATTTAGAATCAAAACAAGCGTGTTTGCGACAGCTGAGACAAGCGGGCGCCGTTGATGCTTAAAGCTAAACTCGGTGGCTGGAAAGAGGACGCGTCGTTCGCAGTTTGGGGTCAGGAGCTCTTGCAACGTTCGGCGGACTCAGTCGCTACCACGCCAAGCTCAGCGCGGGGTAGGTAGTTTGGTGGTGGTGGCAAGGTGAGGGGTGAGAGGCGGTTGGCTCGAAAACGGACGGCGGGATGGCACACAACCGCTTTACGGTCCGAATATAGGGTCTGGTTGCGGCGGCGTATTGGTGGGGTCTTTTCTTGCCGAGGAGCAATGGGGGATGAGACGGCGAGTGTGGCAAGTGAGGTCGGGAACCCGGGGCGTGTGCCTTTATCTACCTCGGTCGACGGACGAGGGGCGCGTTGGAGGGCGTATTCTCGGCGGTGCGGCGAGGCCGGAAGATAACGGAGTCGGGGTCGACTAGGTGAGGTGGTGGGATTCACGGGGCGCGACTCGGACTCGAGGCCTGACTGTGGTGTGGTGGTGCTGTGGTTGCAGCTGACTGCCTGCGGATGGCGCTAAGTAAGCAGCTGGGCTCACTCTTGTGTAAAGTATTCGTACTTCGTATGTAGTGCGACAACAGCCTGGCGAAGCACAGATCGGCTGGGCAGCGCGTAAATAAATACAAACGAGCAGTCAGACCCGCCAAGTCGTTTGTTGCAGTCTCACTGCCACCGAGGTCGCTCGGTTCAGCGGCCAAAGCAGGCAGGCGGCGGCGAGGCGACAGACCGAAAACTTGGAGTGGATGACGTTTGACCTGAGGCGCTGGGTTGCCCCAAACGGACCTGATTGACGTGGTAGCACCAGCGTTTCGCCGCTCGGCCAAAACTGCCCGTTCTCGCAGACGAAATGTTCTTGTTTGACAACGATTCGCGCGCCGATGACAGCTGCAACGACGCACGTCAGAATGGCGAAATGTGTTGGCTCGAGGCGGTCGCTGCCTTTTTGAAAGCTTCGGCGCTGCAACCCGGATATCACCAAGTGGCAGGCCGAGACAGGCAGCCACGGCAGTCTCGGTTTGGGGGTTGCGTGTCGGCGCTGAATGGAGACAGGCGGTGCACGTCGCCCGCTGCGGCCCGAGACGGTTGATCTGATGGGCCCTGTCTGGGATTTTGCTCGCAAGGTTGCCAATCGAAATGGCGGCGTTGGCAGCGATGATGCAAAAGGGGCGCTTGGATGGGCGAAGACCTTTAAGGTGTCAACCTGGGCTTTCGCTTTTGTCTATCGTATCTGCCGGTCGAGTTGCTGCGCCTGTCGAGTGTTCGATCCTGCAATTTAGTCGGTGGTGAGTGTTGGTTACACGCTCACGATATTCGCGGGCGCATGCGATCTGGGAGGAGCCTCACTTAAATGCCCCCATCGCTGCCGCCCTGGTCATTTACTGACAACGCAACTCGCATTGAGACGCGGCGCCGAACGTGCAAATCCTCGGGCGGCATTTTGCTCTCAATTCCCTACGTCCTACCATCTTCGACAGGGCAAGGCGACCAGTCTCGCCCGGTCTTTGCGGACAGACCGCTGCCTGTCCTGCCTGCCCAGGACCCTGCACCCAATCTGTGCCACGAACAATCGCCGGTTCTGGGATCTCGATAGCCAATGTGAAATCGGGGCTTTCGGTCGGCAAGCTGAGCCAGGGCCGGTGTGGATCGTATGAGGGTCAGGATTGGCCAACGGCAGGCATACGGCCCGGTCTAGGCGCGGCTTCCCCTCTCAGGTATCCAGGGCATCAACCACGGCACGGCACTCAACCCGTGGCGACTATCATGACATTTCGTTGATGCCCAGCATCTCGGGTTGATTGAGGTCGATGATGAGTTGGCTCCGTGGTTCACCGCAGAAAGTGACAGCAATGCAATGTTGCGCCCACGAGTCGCCGTATCGGCTTGCCACGACAGCCGCATTTACTAGCTCCGTTTGAGGGAAATCTGGGGTCGCCTCCGTTTGGCTCGCGGGGTAGGGCTGAGGATCTGGACTTGCTGTTGGTGCGACCCGACCTGCAAAGACCTCGACACCGAAGCACAGCCCGACCCGTGGAGGCTACCTAAGGCCGCAAGCGTCACGGCATCGTCGACCCGAGCGACCCGCGCTGAGGCCGGTGATAATAAGCTGACCGTCAGGCGTGTGTGGCCGCGATAGCGGAGTGTTGGTCCAAAGTCCAACAGTTGGCGAGAGGTGACAATGTCAGCCCACCGCCTTTTGCTTGATCTCTTCAGACGAATGCAAGTTCTCGTGACGTGAGTCACCGAGGTCGTGCAGGCGCACGCCATGTTGGGCCCCCCATGCACCCCGCAAACCACAGATGGGTCCTTCTTGCGACGCTCGAACACTCGAACAGGCATGTGAGAGACTCTCTGCGACATTTTGAGGACGGGCGGGACGAAGCGAGCAAATCGCTGCGCTCACAGCAGTGTTCCGTGGAGATGACTGATGGGATCCCAGGCAATGCGAGCAATCAGGCGTCCTTCCCAAAAGGGAGTTGCCGGCGCTGCAGTATCCCAAAGCCCTTGCGATTATTATTAGGATTATGCCATTTATCTTCTTGGCCGCTACGATCGCGATCCCGACCTAGAGTGCTGTCAGGCACGCATCACGAACCTGGATGCGCTGTTGGGTGACAGACATTGAGTGGGTGGAAGCTCCATCCACGTGGGAAAATCCCCGCCGTTTCAAAGCTCCAAAGCTCCGTTTTCCCTCCGTTCCGGTTGGCAGCAGACCCCTTTGTCTGAGACGACTCTGGCCAGAAAGCAGGTTGATTGATGATAGATCGCGTCGCGCAGGTCCCATCTCACGCGGCCCTCGTGATTCAGCCAGTAGAGCGGAACACGTAACGAGACACTTTCGTGACCATCAGCGATCATGGTTCACATGCTTTGGCCGCGGGGGGAGCAATCGCGCTGGCTTGGTAGCGAGTCTCCCAGCTCGTTCAGAGACTTGCCCGCACCCAGCCCTCAATCTGGGGACGACTAAAAATAACGGGGATGGGAAAAGAGAATCCCGAGGAGAGGGTTGGCTTCGGACCGCGCGGCATTTTCCCACAACACCATCTTCATGCCGAGAGTTGGGAGGAAGATAGTGCGGAGCGGAGGAAGTCGGGAAACCTTGAGGATGGCGGGAACTTATCGATAACGGTCTCGCCCCACCCAATTGGGGTTTGGCTGTGTGAAGGGAAAGCAGAGACAATCGGCGCCAGAGAATTACGGAGAGTTGCTCCAGCCTTCAATTTACGACAGTTTACCAAAAGAGGGCGCCTCTTGCACTTTTCGGTCCTCTACGATCGCAGAGATGCATGTGTGCGGAGGAGTGCGCGCGCCAATGACCAGCCCGCTGAGCAGACGACCACATGGTGCAGGGTCTCCGTGCCGATGCCGAAAACGCCATGACGTCATCGCTCCTAATTTTTCCGAACGTTTCGCCCATGACTTCCTTGACCCGCCTGTTTTATCACGTTTAACACCAAGAGGCAACTTCTTATAGCACGATGACGAATTATTTTCTCTCTTCCATGTTTCCCTTGCCGAGCCTACGACGGACACGGCCAAGCTGCATGGAGACTTTTCAAGCTTCAACGTCAACGTTTCGAAATTCTGTTATCGTCTTCCGTCCCGCCGACGCAGTCACCTCTGCATGAAATGTCTATGTCAAGATATCTACAACGACATCAAAAGGCCAGAAACCATGCCCATCGGCAGAAGCACAGCAAGCGAGCTAGCCGACAGCTTGAAGCCGCTGTTCTTCTTGTCCTTTGCCGCCTGAGCTTCCGTCACAGCTGTGCCGCCGTT